>Ga0209589_1008518_pt1 | contig 15967 bp, 11 predicted proteins | sample CowpeawhiteBW_FD_187525 | JGI IMG/M metagenome (GOLD analysis project Ga0209589, IMG submission 187525) | Root nodule microbial communities of legume samples collected from California USA - Cow pea white BW (SPAdes) (version 2) | ecosystem: Host-associated > Plants > Roots > Nodule | place: USA... | reverse complement strand
ACAAAAAAAACATTATATATATATATATATATATATATATATATATATATATATATATATAAACTAGGATACTCTGCTATAAAATATAAGATTTGAATTTGGTCACACCATTTTTTCAATTTAATTTAACATATAGAAAAGGCAAATAATATGTGGGAACAGATTTTCAAAATTGTTCATAGTTTGAAAACAGAAGCTTTTACATATATAGAAAAAAAAAATAAACAAAAAATCAAATCAGATTAACAAACCTGAAATCAAACCTTATATCAAGAGAAAAATTTGGAAGAAAAAAAAAAAGGAAGTGTTATAAATAATAAAGAGTTGAGGTTGGTTTTTCCACTGACATTCTCTGGTTTCACTGGGCAGCGTCATCTTCTCCACCCAAATGTTCAAGTTGGAATCTTTGGAGCGATTTCGAAGTTGGTATGGCTCTATATAAGTATTGTGCTGAATAAACACTTCTGGGTGGTGACGATGATAACCATGGAACCTAGAGTGATAGGGGATTACATAATGGGTCCTCCAATCGGGTCGGGTTCCTTTGCGGTGGTATGGCGTTCAAGGCACCGAGTTTCCGGTTTGGAAGTTGCGATTAAGGAGATTGACCAGAGACAACTCAGTCCTAAAGTCAAGGAACATCTCCTCAAAGAGATTTCTATCCTCAGCACCATCAAGCACCCCAACATCGTTAGACTCTTTGAGACAATTCAGGTAAGTTTTGATTTTTTAGTTAGTTCTTCGAGACAATTCAGGTAAGTTTTGATTTTTTTAGTTAGTTGACAATTATGAACAAACAAAGGATGAGTAGGATGAGTCTAATGGAAGAGTCAAGTTTCTGAAATGAAGTGACTCACTGTTGGGAGAGAGGCTCACAATTTGTATGAGAGTATTTTGAATAGAATTATCTCTGCATAAAAAAACATTTTTTTGTCTGTAATGTTGTTGTTTGAAAGAACGTGGGATTTACTTGTGTTGGAGGTTTGTCTATATTTAGTTTTGCTCAATATGTATAATAGAACTGAGTTCAAAGGAGTTGGAATATTCTTGTTTTGAAAGAAGAATGAGTGTTTTTTGTTGTTGTTGTGGTTTAAGGCCAATGACAGGATTTACCTTGTTTTGGAGTATTGTGCTGGTGGGGACCTTGCTGCTTACATTCAGCGCCATGGCAAGGTTTCTGAAACGGTTGCACGCCATTTCATGAGGCAATTGGGTTAGTGAGTGCTTTTTCAATCATTTGGTCTTTTCTATACTGATTCTTTAGGGTGGACTATTTTTGCTGCTTGCTAATTCTTTTGTGACATATGTCACTATGGATTATTTCATTTTGCTTATTAATGTAGGTTTTTCCAATTTTTGTACTTTCTTAATGGTTATGTTTTTTTGCTTGTACTAAACTTGGTGACCTGTTTTATCATGCTATTCATTCAATGGTAAGCAATGGGTAAAATTCTAACCTTTATAATGTGGGTGTTCTTGTAGCTGCTGGGTTACAGGTGCTTCAGGAAAAGAACCTCATTCACAGAGATTTAAAACCCCCGGTATCTCACTGTATTTTGTGATGATATAGACTTTTCATTGTACTTACTAATATATGTTTGCTTTGGTGTATTTTAATTTATTGTCACTGTTAATTATTGCATTAGCTTGCTTGGAACTCTTTTATTTTTCCCTTTACCTGTGAGCTTTTATATTATTTTTACATAAAATCATCAATTTATCATACCTTCAAAGCTGTAGCGAAAAGTGCATAGTAAATAACAGACAGAGACGAGTACATGCAAGTAGAGAAGGGATTAATTTTGGAACTTGTGAAACCACTTAGTTTAGAAATCATACATTGGTATGCAATATGTTATAAATTATAAATCCATATAATTAACTACTTTTGAACTCATAATTGGTTTATGTATTATTGCACACATATCAACTCATTTTTCATGTCTTTACTTTTTTTCTCCTAAACATGCAGAATTTACTACTGGCATCTACTGCAGCCACACCAATTATGAAAATAGGAGATTTTGGTTTTGCAAGGTATGATGGTTTCTCGGATGTTAAACAATGGAAACAAAATTTTTCCCTCTGTTGCTGTTATAATCCGGGACGACCCACTACTTGCTTCTTTTTTTCCTTTTCTGATGTTTTATTTATTACTCATTTGGGAATATAGTTGATAGTTGTAGTCATTGAAAATTTGATTAACTTGACCCTAGGCCATCTTTATAAACAATGTATTTGCTTGTAGATGTTTTATAATATCTGTTTTAGTTTTATATGTAAAGTATTCAAACGTTTGTCATATTTGGTAATTGTTTTTCTTCAATCTGGTTGAAGCAATAAGGTAAAAAAGAAAAACATTAATTTCCGGATGTATCAATATTCTAGGTCTCTCACACCCCAGAGTTTGGCTGATACACTATGTGGTTCACCTTATTACATGGCTCCAGAGATTATTGAGAATCAAAAGTACGATGCCAAGGTGACAATAGATAGAACTGGAAGCAAATTGTAATTGCTAACATCTGTTATTATTTTCTTCATTAAGATATGAATCATATTGTGGATGCAGGCTGATTTATGGAGTGTTGGAGCAATTTTGTATCAACTAGTGATTGGGAAGCCACCATTTGATGGAAATAGTCAATATCAGGTTTTGAGAAGGAACAATCAGTATTTCTTTTGGTAAATAGTGATGTGTCTTTCTTTTTTTCTTATCATAATTTTTTGTTACAGCTTTTCCAAAATGTTTTGGCATCCACTGAACTGTACTTTCCGCCAGAGGCATTAAAAGAGCTACATTCTGATTGCTTGGATCTTTGCAGAAACCTTTTACGACAAAATCCAGGTATTCATTGTAACTTCATGTCATGGACATAGACATACATGTATTTTTAATAACAATAACAATTGGTTAGAGCTTATTCTAGAAATTTTTTAATGTTATGCTGTAATATGCAGATGAGAGATTAACTTTCAAGGCATTCTTCAACCACAATTTCCTTCAGAATTCCAGGTCTTTATTCTTCAATTTCCTCTTCCTTCTGTTCTTGTATCCTGTTGCATTTCTTTCAATCTCATAGCTATTTGCAGTGATTTCTTGTCATTCATAACTTACAGGTCTACCTTAGGAAAATTGACAGTTCATCAATCAGGTGGCTCTCTGTCCGAGATGTCTCCAGCTATTGCAAGTGGTAAGATGGGAAAGGCTGTTCATGCTGGTACTCATTTGTCAAACCCTGTATACTGTATTCTCATTTTTGCATTTCTTTTCTTTCTTTTCAGTTTCTAATACTGGCTTTTGTATTCAGATTCCCGTTTAATGCAATCTGTAGAGAAAGACTATGTCCTTGTGAATTCCCATTTTGCATCACTGGAGGCTTTTTCTGACTACTTTGATGCATCTGTGCAAGATGATTCCTTATACGGTCTTTCTCTTACTGATTCAAAGATTGCTAATCCGGATATTGGAGTTCCAAAACAAACAACGAATCTGACATCTTCCTCCAGTAGAGGATTAGAGAATCTAGAAAGCAATAAACTTGAGGCATGTGTGGCATCATGTGAATTTACTGCTTTAAGGGAAGAGCATAAAAATTCCTCACTGCAACCTTCAAAGAGGTTAGAGTTGTTGCATGAGTATGTCAAGATCCTTAAAGAACTTTCGCAACAAAAGGTGAGTTTGTGTTCAGTAAACCAAAGGTCACTACATTAATATTTTCATATTGTAAATGAAAAAAAGATTGTTATTGACTTTTTTCTCTTGATGGCATGATCCCATATCTAACCATTGAATTCTATGTTGGTTCCTTTGAATTTGTTCAGTTCTATGTTCCATCACTATAGTCAATCTAAAATTTAATGGTTATCTGGTGCAGTATGATACAGGACTGTATCTAGAGTCACTTGCAGTTGAGTTGGTGATTCTAGCGATATGGAAGAAGGCTCTAGAAATTTGTAACTCTTGTGAGTTGCCTGAAAGCAGTTCAACTAACGAATCCATATCTTCAAGTAATGTGGAGTTACCACAGACTTCAGAACTGAAAATAAATTTTAGTGATCCTCCATCTGTCTCCATGTGGGCCAAACATGAGTTTGTTCTTGCTGTTGATCGTGCTGAAAAACTATCCTGTTGTGTTCAAAATATGGATGGTAGGTTTTCTTTATGTTTCTGAACTTAAAATCCTTTCATGTCGTGTAAAGATATAATAATGTTAATGTTAACGTTAACTACCGACTCCCAAAAACATTGCAGGAGCTGCTGAGATGCCAGATGCAATGGAAATTATATTCCAGAACGCTCTCTCAATCGGGACAAGTGGTGCGGTATGTAACCCTAATATTCTTCACTTTTAAATTTTCTTCCAAACTTGTAATCTTCCTCAAAGAGCATATGCACGTAAAAATGTGATCTTTATAAAATAATCAGCACTTCCCTGAGTAGGTAAATGAATTTTTTTTTCTTTTTTGCCATTTTTTTAGGTAGATGAATATATGGAGAACAGAGATAGGGCTAATGCATCTTACTCAAGAGCGATGCTGCTACTTTCATTTTTGGTGAGAGAAGCAGAGAACCTTCCACTGAACCCACCATTTTCACTCATTGCGACTAATAAAGAGAGAATCTTACAATACATTCACACATTACAGTCTCGTAAGAAATCTTCGTTGGAATCCTCTTCAAATAAGCCACTTTCACGTACATCAAAGTAGATGTATAACTAACTATCATGGCCTTGTAAAGGGGACTTGCCTTTGCTGCATGGTTTTATGTATATAATGATAATTCTTTGACATGGGAATTTGTAAATATTGTATAGCTCATAGTTCTATACAATTTTGAAAACACTATTACCAATGAATTGAAATTTCTTGGGGAAAATTATATTTAGATTTCACTTCGAAAAATTTCCCTCTTGCAAATCTGATGAACTAGTTGTTTTAAAAATATTTCAAAAATATGATGAGCAGATTTTTTTAAGGAAAATTTTGTTTTATTAGTGTAACTAGTGTAATAAATCATGTCTAGCTTCTTTGTCTTTGTTCCACACCACAAACTTTCTATAATTGGTTTCTTAACGTAGAAAATGCAAAAGGAAGAAATTGCTGGTAGAGGTAATACAGCCAGCTTAGTAACCACAAGCAATTTAAATCTATTATTTTGATATCACAGATTTTCATTTCAACATAGAATTTGATGAAGAACTATAACGGAATATACTGATAAAAAGATAGAAAATTAAGATTGAGAATTTAGTAACATCTTTGAGGAGCAAACAAACTTCGAAGTCTAAAACGGAAAAAAGAAAATCACTTCAGTCACATTCAACGTAATGCATCTACCACATCGACATGCAAACATTCTGAAAATATTATGGTTAAATCAGGGCAGATTTTAAAGAAAATAGTTCATAGATAGTGATCAAAACAATTCAAGTAAAAGGTGGAAAGTGGCTGAATGAAGAAGGATCATAAATTACTTAATGTTCAGGCTCAAACAATACTTAATGTTTCTTATCTAAAGTCTATTTAGCGGAGTTTTTAACAGCATTAACACCAGTCCAAGATAGTAAAAGAGCGTACACAGTAATTTAATATGGTACACACATCTACACGATAAGTTTCGTGAGCTGCAGAATTAGAAATAAACAATATAGGTACACCGTTGAGGGGATTAAGAAATGATATGCAAAAACCAAAGGTTGCCTTTATGTTATTGCATGCATGCATGTATCAAACCTCAAGTCGTAGTATCCCCTTCCAAACGTATTCTCTTACAACCTTTCTCTTCACCTTGATTGCTCGCTCCAACCCTATTTTCCTTGGCCTCCATGGAACATCTTTTGTAGGGTTTAAAGCCCGTTCGACGAGTCTTAAGCTTTCCTTGTCCGAGCCCTAAGGTTAACAGTCCCACGTTATTTTCTACAAATGGCGGGTTTTTCTGCATTGGTTTATAGTTAGAACTGCCTTTCTTGCCGTCAAGGTCTTCATTTCTGTCATCTATGGTTTGCTGGTTATCATTGGTGATGCCCATTTGGTCCTTATTCTTCAAAGCATGAGGAGGTGAAAAGCTTTGAGGCAACACCTCTCTGGAGAATAGAGCCTGAAAGGCTAGTTTCCCCTGAAAACAAGTAGCATGAGAAGAGTTGCAACATATAATAATATTGTGTTAAGATTTCATTAAGGTAACTGGGATACCTCTTCAGAGACCTCTTTCCAAGAATCGGTAAGGTTGCAAATGCTTCTACGACGATTACTAAACTCAATGGCTAAATGGTTAGCATCGGGTGTTTCAGGCTCTTCCTTCCCTTTCTCATCCTTCCCTAGTGCATCAGTTTCCACATCGCTGCTTGAGGCTGTGTTGGAACCACACGAGGAACGGTCAACCTGTTTTCGGCCCTTCGTTTTGTTGGAATCAAGGTGCTCAGAAATTGTTTCGTTCGTCTCATGAACGGTAGCCTTTGGTGAAGTATTTAACTTGGCATCTCCATTCTCAGAATCTGATGAAATGACAGCCAGTGATTTTGAAGCTGAATGTTGAGCTTGAGGAGCTTCCGAGTACTCTGGATGCATCATCTGATCTTGCAGAGGAGGATTTTGTAGAGTACTTTTTTCTTGTTCCGCCTTTAGAGATGATGTTTCAGCAGTATTCATTGATGGGACTGCAGTCACAGATGCAGGAGGACAGCCAAAAGCAGTATGAAGAGGAGCACACAAAGGAAGCAGTCCATGAGCTGCCCACCACGCAGTTGCAGCAGCTACAGTAGCAGCTGCAATAGTTGCAACGCTTGGAGGGGAACCAATTTGTCTAGATGTGAAACCTCCTTGAGAGCACCTAGGAGAATCTGCTAAAGTCTCTGGATTTGCATAGGGCCAAAATGTAGCAGCGAAACTTGCTGCAGCATGGGCTGCTGGGTTTTGCAGCAAGGTAGAGACAATAAGATTAGAAAATGTGGAAGACATGTGAAGAAATGATTGGTAATCGTCCTGGTTGTGTTGTGTGAAGGGAGGATACGGAAGAAATGATTGATGAACAGAAGATCGTGCTGTGTTATTTTGACTTTCACTTGTGTTCGATGGAGCTGAATTGGTGAAAAGATTTGGTTGCCCATTAGCCCCTCCTATTGGCTGAAACATGCAGTCTCGAAACAGCATATCTTGTGATGGCTTTTGAGTACTTGTTCCAAGGTTCCCGTCAACAACGTGCACAGTTACATGTCTAGGGTAATTCTGATTGCCTTGCATCCCATCTATTGTTAATGCACTATCGAGACCATCTGTTTTCTCATTTTGATCCAATTTCATTTGTAAAGCATCAGAATTCTCTAACGTGGAGTTTTTACTAGTGCCATTAGCCTGTTCTCCATCATTGATCTCCAAATTCCCATTTTCAAGTTCAACAGTCAGAAATGATTTAGTTTTTTCATCTCGAGTTATTACCTCTTTCACTGAAGTTGTAATCTCCTTGAATACGCATGAATTTCCCAACGGCACTGACACAGATATTGAACTCCTGTTTGCTGAAGATAGAGAAGAACATGGTACCTCCTGAATAACTGTAAATACTTTTGAGCAGTTGTCATCCTTATTTTCCTTTACTGTTGTTGGCCCCTCGTCTAAATCATATTTCTAATAGAATAAGGAAAAGGCTGAATTATGTTACTGACCAAGGAAGCTGAAAAAAAAAATGTGTGAAATTGAAATCTATGTATAAAAAAAAAAATATTAACCTCCGGAAGTGGTTCTTTTTCCAAGTCCAGTGCTTGGTTGTCATGTGAAGATTCAACTAAATTGAGATTTCCATCCTTTGCTCCACTATGTAATGTTGCGGTATCAATCCTAGTCTTCCGAGGATAAGGATTGCTTGGTTTTCTTTTGGGCCGTGGAGGGGGAATATCTATATCAAGAGCTTGCCCAATTGGAACACCCTTTACAAGGGCTTCTTTCTCCAACTGGAAGTAAAAGTCCAAATGGTATTCTCAGCAAGTGAAGTTTCATATAAACCATTAAAAGCACTTACTGGAGTATGATAGCCTTTGTTCTAAAGAATTTTCAAAATACTCTTTGGATAATAGAAATAGCTGTAACGCATCAGTGTATTCAAGCACGGAAGCTTAGAGAGGAAAACATCCAGAAATATTGTTCAACTATGTTGAGGCAAAAAATCAGCTATGGATGTAATCAAGATGCATATGGGATTTGATGGGGCTGCAAACTGTTTCGTAATAGAATCCAAACATGTAGAAAGCTTTCGGCATTACAAAATCATAGCTCTATGAAAGTAGATGCTGATAGCAGTTCCCAAAATTTGCAGAAGCCAACAACACTGTTAACTTGTGCGCAAACAGAACTTGACAAGTTTAGTTTGAATACTAGCTTGTGATCTTAGGTACCTAAATCTTTCATTTTCACAGAAATTAATTTCCTATGTTCAAAATCAAAGTTCCTTTCTATTATGATGGTGGTTAGAACTCCCGAGGAATTAGAGCCTTGGTGATCCTTAAACCACTACAAAATATCAGCATCGGAAGTTGGAGATGGTGTCAAACCATCTATATACGAAATTCTGTTTCAAATTCCAAGATAAACAAATAGTTCTACCTCTGGTTATTTAACTACAGTGGTCCTGGCTAATGAGACCAAAACCCAGTCCCAAGGGGTTGGTACAACCAATACGCTTCCTTCCCTTTTCATTCACTATTTGCTTTACGTTCATACTTAAAGTTCCCAATGTAATTTTCTTTTCCTTTGATGTTTAAATTTTTTTCTCAGGGATATATAATCTCTTTTCACTAATTTGTTAAGCAACTGGTGTATAGGATGATAATCGACACCAGATGTGAGTCCACTGCCCTCGAAAGTCCTCTAACTATTCTCATGCAAGCCTTGCCAAACGAGAAATTGTTATCAAAGCCTATATCCCACCTTGAGGTTGGACTTCATAGATGCCTAATCCTGTAAAATTAACGTTCCAGATGTCCTATCCCGAAGATATTATGGGCCTTTTAAGACTAATGATTCACATCAGTTAGGTAATGGTCAGTTAGGTAATGGTCAAAGACAAGTATTCTTCATAAGTGATTTGAGTAATGCACACTTCTTCAGTTAGGCCTAGTTCATTATTCATAAAACAAAATCTAAATGCATTTTATTTATCTATTGTAAAGTATAAAAAAGAATAGGCTTGAATTGGCTAACGAAAGAGGCCGTGTGTTTCTCACGTAGCACATAAATATGAATATTAATGGCCTCTCTTGTCACACTTAAACTGATCACTCTTGTTTTAAAGACATTCGAAGATTTGAAGAAGTTTCACTGTTCGAATGAAATTTATAGATTTCAGATTAGGTACAATAATCTTTATTTATAGACATGTTATCGGGCCATTCAAATACCCATTTTTCGGCATCAATCTGCTCTTCCCTTTCTTTAAAAGTGTGTGGGCATATTCCATTAATCTTTATATGCTTTAACATTTTTTCAGGGGGTAAAATCCTCTTTTTCCATATATCACTTCTGCACAAAAACATGTTTTATTCAGAAATGTTTCAGATTAGTCAGAGATCATTATCCATAGACGATAATAACCTTTTCCCTTCAGCTGTATAATGGTCGAGTTAAATATGATGTCAAAGCTTGGTTTTGTTAATTCTTGAGCCCCACAAATAAGCATTCAAATTAAGCATTCTGGTCTTCTTTATCGGGATTGAGCTCATGTAAGAATTTGTACTAAACTCTGTTCAGTTCCATGTAAGTTCAGGCGTGAGTACTTGAATATAGGGGCACTTCAAACTGTTTACGCATGCCCCTGCGCTCAATAGCACACATTTTGAGTTGTAGGGTGAACATTTTTTCTACTAGTCAGTCTAGTAGTCATAGCTTTAAGCAGTTTTATTCTGTGACACTGGCACAGTGAAATGTTCACTAAAAACAGCACAGTTAAATAAAAATAAAAAAAAAGGGGCTGGTTTGACCAAAATAATCAAATTGATTACCCGGCCAAACCAGCCCCCATACTGAAATGTGGAAATTCTTTTCCAAGGGAGAGCGATATAGAGCATTTACACATTTATTGTGCATCTTTGAACTAATAATAAGCAATCATATTTAGCTTTTAGCAATCAAATTATATAGACATTAAGCTCTTCTACAAATTAGCATGAGCAATATTAATATTCCAATAAATCGGATCACTTAGCTCTGAGATTGAAGACACTAATATAGAGGTCGTCTGGTCTTTCTGAATGACAACGCACAACAGCATCCCATAGCTAGAACTCCAGCCATCGAAGGATAACCTTTTCTAATTATATATAGATCAATATCACGACGTATAACCTAACAACCCTAATTTCATTAAAATCATCAAGCTCTTGAAGAATCCTTATTAATTTGGAAGGGAAATAATTGTTCTAGTAAATCTAATCTATGTGGCTGTTACTCCCATGATCCATAATTAAAAATCTACTCCACAATAAACATATCATATTCGAGTCACGTTCCAGTATCAATTTACTGTGTCACGAAACTTCCCAGTTCCCAAAACGGGTACTGCACTCTTGCCATGGTGATCAATCACCTGTGTATTTCCTCTAAAATGTGCTCCTGAAAATGAAAACCACCACTGTCTGCACCTATAGAAAGAAAATATCTGGTGAACTTCATATATAGAGACTTGAGTGACTCACAAAACTTCATCAAACAGATATATAGCTCTTGTCATCCACCTCAAAGTAAAAACAAAATTTTATCTGTTACACATTGCTTTCTAAAGAGCAACACTGATGTATTTGACACACACCATGGACGACCAACCACCATCTTCCCCCCACCCTCAAATTTTTGCACTCACTAACCGTGTACTACCACTAAGCCACTTCCCTAAATATGGCTTGTCTAAACCTCTACACCATTTAGCTCTGGAATCTGCAATCTACATTGTGAATTTTGTAAGCAAATCTGGCAATATTTTATTGAACATAGTCCAGTGTTGAAGGCTCATCGCCTCTGAAAGGTATAGGGGAGGGTAACTATGCAGCCTTCCCCTTACATATATGCAAGCAGAATGCTTCTAAATTCAAGCCCATGACTAACTAGTCACCAATACCGTAGTGCAAGGCTCACCCTCTAAACATTTTACTAAAAGGGATTCTTTTCAATAAAGGCAAAGTTCCTACAATTACAGACAGTCTGAAAAAATGTTCCCATATGTTTCAGAGCTGAATTTGATCAAGGGTAATATACGTTTCTACAAGTAGGCAAATTGGCCAGAATATTTTTATCAGTCTACCTTCCTTCAGTTCTGTTTCAATTCCACAAATGACCAATATCTATTCAACCTCCAATTGATGGTATTGCAGGTTACCAAAAATTTTCAGGAAGCCCTAAAGATGCCAAGTGTGAGTCAATTGAAATATAGTTTACGTTCCAATGTTGGGTAAAACAAATCCATCCAAAGAAATAAAGTGAACACTAAACAGGACAACACAAGAACCCTAAAGGCCTAATCCAACGAAATACCAAACTTAACTCTGTCTTGCCTTATGACTGAATCAAACTCTGCAAGTATTGGCAAGTGCTTGTAGGCTACGATGCTTCTTCACCACAACACAAGCATATGCCAGTTTTCTTTTGCCATTTTTCAGAAGCAGTTATCGCCAAAACTAAATTGTTAGGTTAAGGCACGTGAGTGACCTTTTATTTTACATTTCTAATATGATCCTCACACAGGAACCTTTAAGGCATGAAGAACGGATAATGAACAAGTCCATATACCTTGTGACTATTTCTAAAGAAGAATGGAGTCGAAAAGGATCAAACTCCCAACCACGAGATTATAGAACCTCTAATGCCATGTTAAGAATCATGTCCAATGGCGTCATGTATTCCATATAATCCACATCAGTTAGGTAATGGACCTCTCTTGTATTAAACTTATCTTTGAAACATGTCGAATTGTATGTAATCCATATATCCATATAATCAACCTTACCTAGCTATTCTTGTTAAAATGTGTCCTTTAGAGTAATGGTTCTACATACAGACCGCATTCTTCTCCACTAGGAAACTCTATAGTTCATTGTCTCTATATTGTTACCATGAAACTTGGCCATGACAGTCAAGTTAACCTACTACATGTATGTTTAGTAGCCAAAGATCAAACACAAAACTTTGGCCAAGACTTGATGATACTTTCTTTGGCTGAAATGACCTTTATCCAATTTTATTGTCCAAAATTGTCATTCACCTCGGGCCTTTATATTAACATAATGTAAAGAATGTTTTCCTTCGTAGTGATCTCACAAAGGAAGTTTACTTTCGGCAACTTTCACTAATGGGATTAAGAATATATTTAACCCTTGAAGCCTGAAGTTCGGACCATGCAGAGACCCACCCAACTTTGTGCTTAAATTTAGCTTTTATTTAAAAAAATGATGGCCAACAAGAATCAAACTCTAGACTGCATGGTCATAGAAGTCCTGATACTATGTCATGAACCCACTATCTCAATATCTTAGGTCTTATTGTAGACAAATAATGATTTTATGTTACATCTCTAGCACACAATCTCAGAAAAATATTTTTTTCTTAATAAAACAAAGCACCAAGAACACAGACAATTTTTCCCAACCTCAGACAACAGCAGAAATGTGACTTTCAGTTTTTCCATACATACAGTACTGTTAAAACATCAAGACAATACTCATTTCTCTTAAAATCTCACGTAAGGTGTTGCACGTCATTAGGGGAGAAAGAGGCATTTTTTAAAATCCTTTCGTCCCAAAGATGTCAAATGCATAACATTTCCACCCTAACACCTTCCTATTTAGCTCAAATTCAGCTCAACCAGAATGGCCTGACCCAAAGTACTACCTAAGCAACAGAGGGACGAAATGATCAGCTTGTCAAAGTGCTACAGCTTTTCAGTGTTACAGATGAACCATTTGTTGATTTAGTATGAAATCATTCCTGAATGGCCTCCTCAATATAGGTGTAAGGAAAAAGCTATACCATACCAGTTAAGTATATCCGTTTGTAATGTGCCTTATTAGTTTTCCTCCTTCGCTTTTATATCAATGATTTCCTATTTTTTCCAAGTCGTTAAGATCTTATAAGATATTTTTTATCATTATTCATTACCTATGAGATTATAATATTTAATGGTTACATAAAATTGTTAAATAAATTAAGTAACATCATTTTATTTAATCATTGAAATATTGGTAACTCAAAAACAATGAATAATGATCAAATATCTGATAAGAGCTCAACAGGGAAAAAGATAAAAAAATCACTACTATATAAGCACAAGGGGAAAACCTGATACAGAGAAGGCCATTACAGAACAGAAAATAATGTTATAGAACACTACTTTCTTGGTGCAAGCTAAAGTATGCATCTGCTTGGGATCTATTTGGGATGGTTGCGAGATCAGGAAAAGCAGTTAATCATGACTATTGAGGATCTGTGTTTAAATAAATCCAGACTCTAGAGGTGTTCTAGTGTCAATTTAGTTATGAATTTCTTCATTTAGGAGTTCTATTCGATTGGAGAGGAAGCGATGTGGTTGATAAAAAAAAGTGAGAAGGTACCCATTGACCTTTGTGAAAAACTTTTGTGCGTGGCTCCTGATTTGCACGGCAGTCTTTGTTCCTATATGCTCTGTATAGCAGAAGTGAAACACCAAGAGGGGAACAAGCCATGGAAGAAAGAAAAAGAAAGTTCCAGTCAAGATTAAATCAAATATGGAGATCGTTTCATGCCATTTTCACTAATCTTTGGAAAGGAAGAAGGAAGGGAGATATTGAGGCAAACATGATAAACAGACAATCACCTTCTATGCGCTGCCATGCTCGCCCGTGCAGTTTCAAAGCTTCTAAAAACCTATTATGCTCCTCCTCTGTCCATCGTTCCCTTTGCTTTGTGATTGTATACGGTTTCCTCGTCTACAAAACGCAGTTACGTACTCAGACCACAATACCAAGCTTTCACGTATATCAAAATAACTTTTACCTTTACAATTACTTCTTCTCCAGAGGAGTACGCGTCCATTACAGGACGTAAGCAGCTACCGCTGCTTCAGATCTTCCCTGACAAGGAGTGGATACAGGGAATACCGTCTTTCATTTTTTGTGACACGAAAAACAGTAGAGAGTAAAGCCGTTGTGGTGAAAGTGAGCTAACTCTGAAGAGGGTATTGTGGTGATACTACTGCAAAAGAAACAAAGCGAGAACAATAGAAAGAGATCCGTCTCTGTTTTGTATCGGAATAAACATTCCAATTCACATGTCACACGTAAAATAAAACGAGATAGAAGATGAAGAAGAAAGAAAAATATTCATATTTCAGTATCACCCCAGGGGAGATAGAGAGAGCGAGAGAGACGCTTCTGCTCTAAATGAATAAAGGAAAATTTACTTAATCAGAATCCTCACCAAAACGAACTGGACAGCGCCAAAACCTTTCAAACGCGGAAAAGAGAGGGAAACTACAATTAGTATAAAAACAAAAAAAGTCATAACATCATCAATAACAACTATTTCTATTTTCACTTTCACAAATACTTTACTAATCACTGCAAATTTCGATTCCTCCTGTTTGGTTGCCGAGAAAAAATAATCACAAAGCAACTCAAAACCATCGAAATTCAGCTCAACAGCATCGCGCTGCGAGTACTGACAGCACCTGTTACATCCAAATCCAGATGAGGTAAATCTGTTCGCAGCAGTTCGGTTCAATTTTCTCGGAAACCAAACAGAACAAATAAAATAAACTAAAACAAAACAAAATACAAAAAGGAAAACGAATACCTTGGAACGAAACCATGTCATCGAAGAAGAACAAGAAGAAGGAGAAGAAGAAGAACCTCTGGCGTGAGCGATCATCACCGGACACTCGTCGGCGGGCTCATTTTCCGGCAATGGCGAACCGAATAGAGTTCAGATCGGAAACCGAAAAAGAGAAAAACGAAAATCGAAAGATAGCGTGATGAAAGTAATCAGAGGAAGAAGAGAGGTTTTGCTGGAAGGAAACCAGAACCGAAATTGCTACACGCACACTCACCCGAAAGTGTTTAAGCGCCAGGAGCAATCTCAGCCACTATAATTTTGTGTGGATTTATTATTTTCTTCCGAAAATTAACGACTCCTTATTTTTTTGAGACTGAGAAGACTCGGCTTATAGGAAAGCGACATGTGGCGCAAAACTACTGGTTCTTGGTGCTGATGCTTACCTTTGCACTTTTCCTAATTTTTTTCACTCTCTTTCTCTATTTATTTTCTCGGGGTTCAGCTTTTAATCTTTTCCCTCGCTCGAATCTCATCCACAAACTTCATGGCTGAGGTTTTAGGTCAGTAAAAGCGTCGCCAGCTTGTGATGGTGGGGCCCGGGGTGACGTGGCCAGGTCAACCTCTCGCACCCGGTCATCCGGTTGCACCACGCTTGGGCCACTTCGGCTTAGTGGTAGCATATTCGGCCAGCGTGGCACCTCACTTTACAGTGACCGGCACGTGGTGTTTTATTGGAGGAAGTTCCCCGTGCCTGTGGTGGACTCGTGCACGTATTTGTGAGCTGCACTGTGATCAGGTCCGAACCTGAACTTGTACTGTTCTTGCAGTGTTTTTGTTTTACAATTTGGAAAAAAACTCTCATCGTGTGGGTTAATTATCCTTTTCATCTCAAATGATGTTTTATATATTTTATATTGGGATATTTATTAAAAATGAAGCTCTATTTTTTTCTAAAAATATTACAAAAATAATATGAGTAAATCAATCAATATTATGTACAAATTAAGAACTAACAAATAGTAACTTTTGACATATTTCATCTTCATAATTTTAAAAAATATATATCAGAAAAAAAATACAAATGAAGTAGATAAAAAAAAAGTAAGTTTTAACACATGCCATCTTTAGATTTTTTGAAAAAAAAAATTAAAAAAAAAAAAAAAAGAAAAAAAAAAGA
>Ga0209589_1008508_pt1 | contig 15979 bp, 5 predicted proteins | sample CowpeawhiteBW_FD_187525 | JGI IMG/M metagenome (GOLD analysis project Ga0209589, IMG submission 187525) | Root nodule microbial communities of legume samples collected from California USA - Cow pea white BW (SPAdes) (version 2) | ecosystem: Host-associated > Plants > Roots > Nodule | place: USA... | reverse complement strand
TTTTTGTTGTTTTTTTTTTTTTTTGTGGTTAGAATTCTTTGTCTTGGTATGTTTTTAGAGTTGATAAATTTGATTTTAATAGATAGAGTGTATTCGTCGGTGAGTGTGACCACATTGAATAATCGGTAGTTTTGTCGGAATTGGAACTGTACGAGTGTTGTTTCCTTGGCTTAGCTGCAAAGTGAAAGGATGCTTTTTTTATGTATAAAAAAGGTTAGTACTTGCTGATTTTATGGCATCAGGGGTGCTTGAACATTTATGTATTGTTTGGTGTAACTTGTTGTGATGTGTGTACAAGTGCAGGGAAAGACCTTTGTACGGGTTTGAAATATTCAATGTTACTGTTTTGAGCATTTGGAATGGCTAAATAAATAGTTGATCTTTTAGGCTATTAGGTAGAATAGTACTTCTTTTATTCACCAGAAAAAGAACATTGTTGTTTTATGTTCGGCGGTTTGTGACTTGTTTATTTAAAGTAAAGTATGAATACATGATTGGAGTCTGGCTATGGCTTTGAATGAGGTAGTGGTATAGTGTGATGGGAGACTTGCAAAGGAGAACATTTCAAGGACTTTACACGTATATGTTGTCTTGTCTGCTGCTTGATCACAAGTTCATTGTGATAGATAGCATCAACAAATTGTTTGTAACTGGTTAGGGTGGAAATGAAAATTTCTGGTAATTTAATGTGGAGGTTGAAAACAGGAAATACGTCATGGTTTCCCCTGTGAATGATGCAAAATTTTTTATTCCCAGAGATACTGAAGTTGTTGTTTGTCGATATCTGTTAGCAAGGTTATTTTGATTGTACATTCGATGAGACCGAGTTTATGCCCGCGTGTTTGCATACTACTGATGCGCTGCCTCTTTTTGCAGCATAAACCAGCAACATGTGAAGTTCAGGCACACAAAGGTGATAGAGTCAAAGTACACTATCGGGTAAGTAATTTCTCAAGTTTATGTCGTGAGGCTGGAGGATGGTGCCGTTTAGTGAAACCTTTTTAAGTAAGATGTTTGTTGAAAGGGAAAAGGCTCCAGTGTCTTTGCTGAAGTTACATATAATAAATCTGAAGCGCAACAATAAAGTATTTGATGCATAATATTCACTCACCATTCATCAATAAAATTAACTCTAATTGAACGTATTATATTAGGTATATTACCTATAATGAACAATTCAAAGTACTATAATATCTGTTAGGCAATTGTAGTTTCCCTTTCATGTTGAATATGCCTTATTCTGGTTTTCAACGGGATGAATAATATTACCTTATTGTTAATTTCATAGACTGTTTTTTGTGCAATTTCCATGTCATTTTGTAGAATAACTTTGTTCTTGGTCTATCTTGGTGGTTTATTTTTTTATTTCATAATCTGGACCTCTCCATCTAATCTGGGCAATAATCTGACTACCCATTGAAAGAAAATAAGTGGGGGCGAGATATCAGTGACATAATCACAACTGGGAATCACCTAGAGTCATTTCGATGGTGTGCTACTTGCGTATCGTTGCTTTTATTTATATGGATGGAGTTTTTATTTTAGGTTATCAGCAGGCTAAAGCACTTTAAGCTACATATACTCTAACGAATTATTATTTTCAAATCTCATTTCATTTGTTAATATGATGAGGTATCAGTGTATTCACTTAGATTTGTTGATCGTATTCTTGCATGTGTTTCCAGGGAAAACTCACTGATGGAACTGTGTTCGATTCTAGCTTTGAGAGAAAAAATCCCATTGAATTTGAGCTTGGTGCTGGTCAAGTGATCAAAGGTATGTTGTGCATTAACAATTTTAAGTTTTTAAATTTCTAGGTTCATCACCAATAAAAGTGGTTATCGACTAGCTACTTTGCTTGTTTTCTTATTTACTGAAAGTGGAGGTTTTTGAGTAGATAAAATAAAGGAGAGGAAAAAAAGATGCTGCAAACTGTAAAGAAATTGTATACCAGATCACATCTGTGCAATGAAATGGGTCCTGGTAGTTGGAAATAGAGGAGAACCCTTGTACAATCAATTATTGACGAGTGATTGTATAATACTGGATTTGGACGTTTATGAGGCAAGAAAATATGCAAAATGTCACCTTGTAGTAGCATTGTTTCCCTTATCTTCTTGATGTCCTCCCCATGCTCTTTTTAGTATCTTCTGTTATCAGCATTACCATAAAAATGTAATTATGAGCTATAATTTATACTGATATAGTTTCAAATTTGTCTTTTATTACTTAATTTATATGCATGGGTATATTTACATAGTCATACTTGCATGCATCGCAATTTTATTACAAATTACTCGTTTATGATTGATGGGAAATCTTTCAAGATAGAGGATTCCATTTCACTTCGTCTCTTTGCAGGGTGGGACCAGGGATTATTGGGAATGTGTCTTGGTGAGAAGAGGAAGCTGAAAATACCATCAAGACTGGGCTATGGAGATCAGGGTTCCCAACCCTCTATTCCAGGTAATTTATCATGTTGATAATGATAGTAATGCTCTCTACCCAGCATTCATTTCTAGTTTAGTAAAATTCATGTTTGACACCTAGATATTTGATCAGATTAATCCCCCGGTGTACTTTATTAGTTCTGATTCTCTTCCTTTAAAGATATGGGGACGTTAGGTATCAGATAAATTTTTTCATACTTGGAATTATATTTTTTTAAAATTATGATTATTGGAGTGATTAAATTTTATTTGGTTGGTAAAAAAGTATTATACAAGTTGTTTTCATAGATCAAAGAGTTGTTTATCCTAAAATTCAATTTATTAACATGTTAAATTATTTAAAAGGAGGAAATTGTATTTTTTTCATTCAAGTTTTTATTTCAAATTGGGATATTTAGATTCTCATCTCTCATATAGAAATGAACTTCTTAAAGAAACCAGCCAAAAAATTATTTCCAAAAACGTTGTTTCCTTTTACTTTTTAAAAGTCAAATCAAACTTGAGAAACATTGTTTTTCGTTTTCAGACTCTTGGCACCACTTCTCTTTGTTGATGTGTGTGTTTTGTCATATTTTAATGACATTGTCTTATGATATTAGTTATGATACATCATGAGTTATAACTCGCAGGTGGTGCAACACTGATATTTGACACTGAGCTGGTGGGAGTGAACGGTATAAGTTTCGATGAAGAAGACGACGACTCTAAGACAGGCTCCGAACTGTAGACAAATAGAAATAATTGGAACGTTGAGACTGTTTGCTATCTTAGCTTATTTTTTTTCTTCAATAATGATTATTTTTGTTCTACAATGATTTTATGACCCGAGGTTTCACTGTTTAATTATGAGCTTAATTTAGAAAGATTTAGACTCTCTGCCTTTCTTTTGTATTCATCTCACCCTAGTTTTTAGTAGCGATCAAGTATATATGTTTCAATCTTTTTAAAAAATTGCTTTGTTATGGAAAATTGAAAAATAGTACTTGTTTCTTAACACTAGTTTTTCAATTTAAGGTATTTAAAACCAGCTATGAAAACGTCTTTATAAAATCTAGAGTTAAACCAAAATCTAAAATAAAAATAGAAAACGAGATTGAAAACATGTGTTTTGTATTTGAGATTTTTTTTTTTTTCTTAAAACGAGCCTTTTCTATTTGAAACCATTTCGTTCTTGAGAGCGGTTTCCGAAGGTTTTATATATTCTGAAAATAGAAGCATTGGAAAAGTTGGATTTTTATTTTTTCAAAATAAACCCGTTTAAGGAAGTTATCTAAATAAATTTATCTCTACTTTAATTTTCAGACAAGATAGGTTTATTATTCATATTTAGAATTTACTCTGGTCATTGTTCACGTTAAGAATTTGATTGGTATAATTCATTTGAAAAATACCTCATCACAATTAAATGAGTTGAAGTTTTTTTTTTTATGATATACATTATATTAAGTATCAATTATTTATGATGAATAAGAAATTATTAAACTTTTATTAATAACACATCTAAACGGACTTCTTAAACAAATTAGAAATTATGAAAATAATAACAAATATAATGTTTAATTTCCGAAATAATAATAATTATGCAATTATTAGAAAATAACGTTAAAAACATCCAAATTAGGGAGGTTTGTTTGGAGTTAACATGATATTTGATTAGAATTAAGGATGTATATAGGGTTACGACGTGAAAATCTTCTTATTTATCTTCTACGTTTTATTTAAGAATGGTTGTTGTTTTCGTCTTCTTTATTTTGATCGTCATGATTGGATCTTGTAAGAACATTATGGGTTGATAATAGTGCATAATTAACGTGAGATTGTATGCAAATGGAGGTATTAATTGTTATAAAAACAATGGTTCTAATATATTGCAAAATGTATGAACGTTGCATTACTTTTTAATTTTTGGTTAAAATACTTTTTTTTTCAATTTTCGTCAAGTTTTGTCAAATAAGTCATATTTTTTATTTTGTGTTCAAATAGGTCATAATTTTCGTCAATTTTGTTTAATTGGTCATTTTTTACTAAGTTTAAATCATTAACGGCTATGAACAGTGACTACCACGTATCACTTCGTGGTTTTATTTATTTATTTTTTAAATTTTTAATTTTTTTTAAATGTCCACGTGTCAACCCAGCAATGTGCCACATGTCAAAGTCAATGTTCTATATTGAATTTGGTACCTATATTTGTTATTTTTGTTCAATTTAGTTTCAATTTTTGTTAACATGGACCAATTTGGTTCGTCTCCAAATTGAAACCTAATTTAATTTTTATATTAAAATTCACATTTTTTATTAAATATTTTTATATAATATATTAAAATTCACATCATTATAACTTTGATATAAATATTAAATTTGGTCACATCTTCGATAGGGATAAAATTGGTCAATTTTAAACACAATTGTGATTAAATTGAACAAAAATAACAAATATAGAGACCAAATTGAATATAGAACATTTACTTTGACACGTGACACGCTATTGGATTGACACGTGGCCATTTTAAAAAAGTTCAAAAAAAATTCAAAAAAACCACGAAGTGACACGTGGCAGTCACTGTTCATGGTCATTAATGATTTAAACGGTGTTAGCAAAAAAGGACCCAATTGAACAAAATTGACAAATTCGACTCGGTTTTGATGATTTTGGGGTTCTAGAATGATTCAAATCAGGGGGAAATGGAATTTGTATACGTGTTGATTGTTGAGGTTTAGGAATTGTTGAAATCACGCTGTAAATGGAAATCAATTGGGGAAGATTGTATGAATGTGACTTTAGGGTTTAACAGTTGGGGTGTTGATGTTGCGAGAACAATTAGTGATTGATTTGTACTGTAAAATGTGAATGTATGAGTTTAAGTTGTGAATCCTCATAAGCATAAGTGAGTTCGTGTGACAAGTGGGAGAAAGCTGCAAAGAAGGAAAGTTGGGAAGTTGGAAATTCTCGCAGGTGCAAGGCAGAATTCTGGGTTCCCTAAAACTTATGCATCGGTTAGCGGCAGGCTATGTGCCGCTAGGCGCCAACGCAGTAAAATGCAATGCTACGTGGCTGTGAGTGATTTTAAAGGTCTGAGGACTTTTTGCAAGAAATTGTGTGGGAGGATGAAGCATGGGGTCGTTGGATTAAGAGTGAGTGAATTGAAACTACATAACTTATAGGTAAATTATGTTGGATTAAGTATATGGGAATAATGGGAAATAAAATGTGTGAGATGTTGTGTTAAGCGTTGAATTATCATTTGTGATGCCTAAATTGGTTTTATTGGGATATAGGAATCTAATGTTCTTTGATGGAAATCTTAGTCAATGCATGAGGTTAATTGAGATAAGGGTATAGATGGTTGAGGCTAGAAGTGCATTAGGCAAAATTCATCATGGGAAATCTTGAGTGGGTGAACCTAAGAGGACATAAACACCTAGGAATGGTTTAAACATGTGAGAGTTGAGGTAATCCACTTAGTAATGGTCACTATAGGATTTTGTACCCAGCTTAAAGAATGGAATCAGACCTGTGTGCTTAAAAACTAGTAAAACGAGAGCACTGGTGTGTCGCCTGGCGGTGAGGTATGAAACGTTAGGCGATAGCAAGGGAAACAGAGGCAATCTGTTTGAGTGGCGCTTGGCGGTGGACAGTGGCATCCAGAGGTGCGAGGCGCCTGGCGACACGTGTCCCCTGCCCGGCGGCCTGGAAGCCTGTTGCGCCTGGTGCATAAAGTTAAGCAATTGTGGTTGCTTGCTTTGATGTGCGTGGTCTACAAGGATCCTATGATACCTTAAAGGTTGGCTTGCTGGTGTTCCTTGAGTTGTGCCTCAGAACGTATCCCTTGAGTTGTGGCTCGGGACAGGGGTTAAGCACGTGGCATTCCTTGAGTTGTGACTTGGAATGACATCCCTCGAGTTGTGGCTTGGGATGGCGGATGAACATGAGAAAATCTTGAGTTGTGGCTTGAGTTAACGGTTGTTGCCAGTGTGAGTGTGCTGGTTGTGGCCAGTACAGATGGGTCTAGATAGATTGTGATCCTCAGTAATTAGCTGATGAGTTTGGTAGTCTTGGGACATTACGAACTAGGTTCGTATTGGGAACTCCACCTGACGTTACGGTGTGTGATCCATAGCATGGTTTCCTACACGTGCTCTATCGGTTGTGGCCGATAGGTATGGCAGCAAGACATCTTGAGGTACTCACTAGAAGACGTAGAACACGGTTAATATGGTGGTTGCCATGTATTCTTGAATCAAAGGATGTAATTCCTTTGTTGTGTTGTATGTATATATGTATATTCTATATATATGTTTATTCTGTTAGCTCACCCTATCTGCTTATGTTTGGCGATGATCGTGTATGCGATACACGGGAGCAGATGATGTTGCAGGTGGATCTGGTGAGGCTTAGTGACAGAGCGGGGATAGCTTGAGAGCTTTTATGGTTTATGATTTTGAAATAAATTGTAAACACTATGGATGTTTTTATATTATTTCGAATTTTATAAATTATGGATTTTTGGACTATTCATTGATCTAATAAAGTTTTAAATTTCCCGTGTTTTTTGGAAATGGAATTTTAATAAATGAGGTTTATTAATTATTTATTTATTTCATTATTTAAATCCGTAATATATTGTCTGAGATGTTACATTGTTCACCATGATGAAGAAGTAGTTGAGGAGTAGAAGCATGAGAATGATGGTGGTGGATTTTCTGGAGGTTCATGTGGCACTTCTCTATTGATTAAATACGTTGATCATGACAACATTCAGTTATTTCGTTAATTGGTCTCCATGCAATGCCATATATTTATTGCTTATCAATCTATTAAGTATATAACAATGTTGTAAAGACAGAACAAAGAGGCACAACAGCAAACAGACACCCCCAAAAGCTATCATGTAGTCAAAATAAAAAGTGCAAGGAAATTTAAATGGTGGAAAAATAACGCCAACTAACTTGTGTCAAATAAAAATATGTAAAACAATTTATATCGTGGTCAAATAATAGTTGTGAAAACAATATGTAACAAATAACATAATTAATGTACCATAACATGCATGTTACGTCAGGCAAATGATCATTATCGGTAAAATGAATATCTTGAATGAAATTATATGATCATTACTTTACATTTTTATCCACCTTTCATGATATTGTGATTAATATCTATCTAGTTTACTCTCTTATATTCTTTATAAAGTTGGTCTAAGTTTAATGAGTATGTTAGAATAGTTTGTCGAAAGGAAAATCAAAATGTCGTATTACCCACTCAACTTAGATAAAATTCAACTTTAACAAAAAACATAGCGAACAAACTATTTCCAAATAACCTTACATAAAGAATAAAGACATCCCAAAATGAAATCATTGATCCTAAGTCATTGTTACAAAATTCTAAGACGAAAAAAAAATGTTAATATACAAAATATAAATGTTATAATTGTAGAATTTATATAAAAGGTAAATAAATAATACATATATGTGAAAATAATATTATTAATAAATGTAATCTTTAATCATTACAATATACAAAAATAATATTGATAACTATATTTTAAAAACTGTAGAATACTATAGTCTTTAATAATTACAATCTACAAAAATAATACTAATAACTATGTTTTAAAAACTTTAAAATACTATAAACTTTAATAATTAAAATCTATGAAAATGATATTAATAATTATATTTGAAAAATTGTAAAATACTATAATCACTACAACAAAAATCACTTTAGACAACGGCAGAAAATTATGATATAAATTATAAAAACCGTGGTTTAAAGATTAGACCACAATTTTTTAGGCGTGATATAGGTGAGTGTAGCTATAGATAATAGACAACAGTTTTTAGTATGATAATATTTTTAAAACCGTTGCTTAAAATTCTCACAATAGACAACAATTTTACATGTTGATTTTATACCTTACCTATATTTTTAGACCACATTTTTACTAGTTTTGCCCACATAGTTTAAAGCAACAATTATATAATCATGGACTTTCATGATATTTATACATCATTTATAAAAATGTTATTTATTATATGTTTAGGCTACATTTATTTAACCGTTATCTATTTTAGTGCGGTCTAAACTATAAATTATTGTAGTGAATCTTTAATAATTATAGTCTATAAAAATAATACTAATAACTATAATTTAAAAACTTTAAAATATTATATAATCTTCTATAATTACACTCTATAAAAATAACATTACTAAGTATAGAATAAAAACTGTAAAATTATTATAATCTTTACAACCAACAAAAATAACATTATTTAAGTATAAACTATAAAATACTATAGTCTTTTATAATTAAAATCAACAAAAATAATATACAAATATTATATGAATAATTTCCTATTTAGTTCATAAATTGAAGTTACTTGATATTATTATACTCATTGTAAATTTTGGGTTAAATATGTATTCACTACAACAAAAATCATTTTAGACAACAACATAAAATTATGGTTTAAATTATAAAAACCATGCTCTAAAGATTAGACCACATTTTTTTAGGTGTGGTATAGGTGAGTGTGGTTATAGGTAATAGACAACGGTTTTTAGTACGACAATGTTTTTGAAACCGTTGCTTAAAATCCTTACAATAGACAACAATTTTTCAGGTTGATTTTAGACCTCACTTATATTTTTAGACCACATTTTTACTGGTTTTGTCCACATAGTTTAAAGCAACAGTTGTATAATCATGGACTTTCATTATATTTATACAACATTTATAAAAATGTTGTTTATTATATATTTAGGCCACATTTATTTAGTCGTTATCTAATTTAGTATGGTCTAAACTACAAAATGTTGTAGTGATTTAACCTTTTATTTCTTACATTTTTTTTAGAAATCATGTTTAAGCAAATATGTCAGTGGCTTCATTAACGGGACACACTTACCTAAACCCCTTCTCAGGAAAACTTTCGACACATGCATCATATTGAACTCGTACGAGTCAGTCACTAAGACTAACCATCAACTCTAATACCATTGATGGGTCTTTCAAGGGGGTAAATGGGGAGATACAACACCAATGAGACTTAAAGCCTAACTCACATATGGGATTGTCACCATTTCTTACTCAAAACCTTAAGGAAATGGATTTATGGGTATTCATCCTTATATGGTGCTCAACTTTCTCATATTTACCCGTATGGGACTTTGACTCACACTTGAATCCAAACATATAACATCACAAATCATTTTAGTTCCTTTTAAGCACACACTACTATTTGTACATTTTTTTTATAAGCATTAAAGATCGCCACAAGATATAGAAAATTCATAATAAGATCAAAATGGTTAAAGGAAGAATCCTAGCATATCATTTCTCTCGCTTCAAATGATAATCAAACATTATGTTTATTCCTTTCATTCCCAAATTATATATACCCATTTTTATAGAAGAAAAAAAAACATAAATAAGTTTTTGGGTCTTTTATTCACATGCTAATAGTTGGATCCTTTGTTCTCATTCCAAGTAAACAATACACGTGAGCAACTTCTTCCTCATGTGGGACTCCACATGTTGGGCCTTGTCATGTAATTGCACCTCCATTAGACTAACAACATATTTTCAAAGCTTCCTGGGCCAATTTAGCTCACACTCTTGTCAAGGGCCCTCTTAGCCTTGTATCGGGTCTTGGGCTTCCATTTTCATGATTATTAAGAGCTTTAGCTTGTTAATGATGTACACAAATATGATAAATCATCACCTACATCAAAGGAAGAAATATCATCCATATTAAAAGTATTACTTACTCCATACTCACCTAGCAAATCTAGTTTGTAGGCATTGTCATTTGTCTTGACCAATATGAGAAAGAACTTCCTTTATGATGACAATCACTCTTTTCTAAAATGCACCGATACTAGTCACCTGGCTCAAATGCGACCTTTTTTCTTCCTTTAGAGGTGACTAATAATTTTGAAATCCCAGTCACTTACAATACCTTTAGGCAATCTAAGTAATCGTACCATATCTTTGAAAAATAAGTCAGCAACATGACATGCATCATCTATTTTGTTGCAAGGTATAAAATGAGCCATCTTAGAAAATTTGTCAACTACCACAAACATTGAATATTTTCCTCCTTTGAATCGAGACAAACATAAAACAAAGTCCATAAAAATATCAATCTCAGGATGTCATGGAACAAGTAATGGAGTATACATGTGGCATGACTTTAGATTTAGCTTTCTTGGAATCAATACACTTTCAAAAAAATGTATGCATATCATGTTTCATATAAGGCCAATAAAAATGCTCATGCAAGATGTCATATGTCTTTTGCACTCCAAAACGATTCATTAATCCCCTTTCATGTGTCCCTTTAACAAGAATTCGTCTAATTCAACCCTTAGGAATACAAACTGTCTTGTCCTTAATCAAATCCATAATGTTTAAAATATCCATCACATGTAGTATCAGAACATGTATGATAGATATGAGAGAAATCATCATCTTGTTCATACAATTTCTTAATGCCCTTAAAGCCAAGAAATTTAGTTTCAATAGTACGTAATAAAGCATACTTGCGTGATAAAGCATCAACAACCACATTGGACTTACTTATATTATGCTTAATGACATATAGGAATTGTTCAAGGAACTCCACCCCTTGGTCTGTCTCTTGTTCAACTTACAATGTCCTTTCATATACATTAAAGATTCATGATCAATATGAATGACAAATTCTTTTGGTAAAAGATAATGGTGTCGTCATGTAATGCTTTAACCAATGCATACAACTCATTGTCATATATTGGGCCCCATCATGTAACTACAGGTCCATTAGATTAACCATAATCTTTTGCGAAGTTTCCTAAGCCAATTTAGCTCTTACTCTTATCATGGGTCCTCTTAAGCTTTATATTGGATCTTAGGTCTGTATTTGATTTTTAGTATAGACTTCATGGTTGTTAAGAGTTTTAACATTGCCAATGATGTCCATGTCAGATATAAAGATTGATGTCTACTCAATCAACATATAAGTTATACCTTAATAATTTGAATGTCTACCAACGTAACGCATAACTAATGGTTAAAAGAAATGGGAATAGATGAAGTGAAATATGATGCTTTTAGTTATGAGATAATGTAGGTTAGACACACCTAGCTACTTATAATGGGAAAGGAAAAATTGAATGCAATTTCCTATGCTTATATATGTATGTGTGTGTGTGTGTATATATATATATATATATACACACTCTTAGCCATAGATTTAATTAATTAGATCACTTTAATACTTTGGCTAATAATGTAATGACTCTAACACATTTAATTATATTAATTGTGTAGATACCATCAATATTCTAATTTGATAAAGGACCAAATTAAAACTATTGAAATTAAGTAAGTAACTAACAAAAGTTACATAAGGGATTATGGTCCCCATTTGTGAGCACAACACATACATCATTCTTTTCCATTCTCTTCCTCCCCATTAAAGAGAAAAGCAAGAGGGAACCTTCAGGTGCTCTACAGTTTGAAGAAGGAAGATCAAGTACCAATCTTTCATCTATTGTTTCCAATGACCAGGTATGCTTCCACATTATATTGTTTGGGGTATTGGGAATCGCTCAATTAGTTATAGGGTTTATTGCTCTTTTATGATTGATCTTTCTTATTCATAATCTGACAACCTCAACTCCACCACAATATGTTCATAAACTAAAAGAATTTTTGCTTTGAAGTAGTGCTTTCCATATGTGAATTAGTGCAATATTTGATTTATTTGCACCAAACAAATTAAATTTGAAACAACAACAACAACAATATTATAGCTTCAATATGCATGATTCTAGATACCATCAATATTCTAATTTGATGAAGGACCAAATTAAAACTATTGAAATTAAGTAAGTAACTAACAAAAGTTACATAAGGGATTATGGTCCCCATTTGTGAGCACAACACATACATCATTCCTGTTCCATTCTCTTCCTCCCCATCAGAAGAGAAAATCAAAAGGGAACCCTCAGGTGCTCTACAGTTTGAAGAAGGAAGATCAAGTACCAATCTTTCATCTATTGTTTCCAATGACTAGGTACGCTTCCACATTATATTGTTTGGGGTATTGGGAACCGCTCAATTAGTTATAGGGTTTATTGCTCTTTTATGATTGATCTTTCTTATTCATAACCTGACAGCCTCAACTCCACCACAATATGTTCATAAGCTAAAAGAATTTTTGCTTTGAAGTAGTGCTTTCCATATGTGAATTAGTGTAATATTTGATTTAATGCACCAAACAAATTAAATTTGAAACAACAACAACAATATTATAGCTTCAATATGCATGATTCTACAAGGTGTTAGTTGAAACATTAAAGTCTACTAATGGAAACATTGAAGTCATGCTTATAGTTAATGACTTCATTATAAAAGTCATGCACCCCATACTTCACTTTCTTAAAAGTCGTGCACCCCATAACAACTTTACTTTTATAAAAGTTGTGCACTCCTTTAACTACTTCACATGTGTTAAAGTCATGTATCTCCATAACGACTTCAAATGGACTTAATCCCTTGTGAGAAAGTTGTATCAATTCATTAAGATTTTTGCATGGGCTTGCAAATACTATATGTGATCTAAAATCACTAGCAAAAGTTTTAATTTGGTGTAGGTTGGTCATGTTGACGATTGAGTAGATGAATTACTTATAGTGAAAAGTTGTGCTTGATTAAAGACCAATATTAAACAATCAAGCATATCATATTATAATATATTAATATTATAACCAATGTTATATATGACCTCTGGTAATTGTACTTAACTTTTCAAAGTCATTACAAAAACCATTCCAAATGAAAACTATTGAACGAGTTGAAGAAGAGTAACCATTTCTAAATCACAACTTTTGTTCTTATCATATTCAAAAGGTATATATTTTCTACTACTAACTTTATATATTTGTAATACACATACAAATGATATTTTAATTATTAACTTTGTCCATGCCAAATAGATAGTTTATACATTGACAAAAAGTTCTAGAACTACGAGGGAAAAACCTATCATCAGATATATGATTAATAATTTCAATGAAGATACATTAGGAATTAGTTCATTCTAGAATAAGATATTTTTCCCACGTCATCCACCCAACAAGTTTGGTCATTTAGCCACTCATTCCAAAAATATTTAATTTGAACTTTCAAACCAAATATGTTTCAATACAAAATAAGTTACCTAAATTGTGATAAAGCAATCACATTGACCAAAACTATACATTGTTGTGAAACCCAGACACATGTGTAGCATGTTTCATCCATTATGCCAATGACTACCAATAGCAAATTTGAGCATCTTTTAGCAAAATTCATCGATAATGAGAAATAAAAAATAAATCAAAGTGTCTCATACATTTTTGTGAATCATTCTTTCTCATGATCACATAAATTTGGTCAAGGAAAATCCTTCAATTTTGATAAAAAGTTTAATTGTAAAAATAAATTATTGACATGGTTATTTTGTGATATATAAAGAAGCACAACAAAAGGCATTTGCAATGGAATTTGACAACCGAGATGAATCATGTAATCACCTTCCTAGATTGTTGCAAATTGTACAACAATATATTCTATACACAATTGTATAGTATGTTACATGTCCATATGTTGTTGACAATGTTTAAGACACTTTGTCTTACATCTTAGAATGTGTCTTTATAGTCTCATGTCATGTTATAATACAAGTTGATAGGACATTTTTATTCGAAAATATCATGGCACGTTTTTTTACTATAATTGGTTTAGATGACAATCAAAACATATTTCCTTTAGCTTTTAAAATTGGGAAAGGTGAAATAGAGTAAGTTATAGTATGATTCTTCTAATTGTTGTAAGAATACGTCGCATCTCAACCAAATGAATGTATGATAATTGACATAGGAAAAATCATATTAGCATCAAAATTTCCAAAAGTTGATTTGGAAATGAGATGGTATTGTCTCACTATACTGCATACGTCATATTGCATTAAACTTAAAAAAAAAAATTAAAGATTATGAGTTGAAGAGACAACTAATAAACATGGATATATTTATTTCTTAACTTCCATGTTTAATATTGAATTTGTCACAATTTCCTTATGTCATTTTATTTATTACATTGTCATAGGTTATGAAATGAAACAAACTATTTTTTAAGCTAAGTAAACAATAATGAGATCAAAATTTTGACAATAAGTTTCCTAGATAGATCAAATATCCCTATAAAACTTGATTTAGACAAATGAAGGGACAAGAAATATGTATATATGACAACAAATCTAACCAAAAATATGAACTTTATTTTGAAGAGAGCACGATCCTTATCCATTTGTGTCTTTGTTAAGATAACCTTTAAAAGAACAAAATTGAACGAAGAAATAAAATATAATAGATGTTACGAACATATTATCAATATCTTGAAAAATATTATTGTTTTATTAAGAAAAAAAACGAATATTTTGTCCTATGTAATATTCAAAGATATAATGTTCAAGAAATAATCACTTCCCTAAATGCCAACAAATATAATTAAATTAAATTATTAGTGGTATAGTTGTTGTTATTCCATTACCTTATTTATTTGTATCATTGTAGATAACATATATTAATCCAATTTACACTCTCTACAATATCAACAAGCTTATGAAATACAATTTTATCTGGTTCAAAATAAAGATCGTTGGTGTATTTATATAAAACTGGATTTCATACTTAACTTTCACCTCCAACCTGTGAAATCAAAAAGACCAACTACCTAATTGTATTCATAATAAAATAAATTAACTATTTTTAATCACTTGTAACATAATTAACTTTTGGATTCAAGATATTTAGCCCTAATAAACATTTACAGCTAAACCTAATAATAAGATACGTTAAAATAATTTGAAAATGGTATGTTAAAAAAGTTAAAAAATATTTTCTTAAATATAAAAACACATTCAAGAATATTTAGTTAGAAAAATCATGTATAAAACTAGTTAGCTAAATCTGGAACCATCCGAACCCTGAATTCTCGAAACTACCCACACACTCTGGAACGCTCGCTGTAGAACTCTCTCGAACCTCTTCCCTTCTCACTTCCTTTTAAACCCTCTTTCCACTTTGCCCTTTCCGTATTCGTTTCTTTGCTCCCCTCGGAACCTCAAACCACATAAACCTTCTTACTTCATTCCCCGCAATCTCACATTTCCACATGGACGACGACTTCGACATGCCGCCGCCGGATTCCATGAACGACGACTTCGACTTCGCCGGCGCTGACGGCGGTGACATCGACCCCCCTGTCCTCAAGGTCGGCGAGGAGAAGGAAATTGGAAAACAGGGCTTGAAGAAGAAACTCCTCAAGGAGGGCGAAGGATGGAACACTCCTGAGGTTGGTGACGAGGTTCAAGGTACTACACGTTATCTTCTTTTTTTTTTTTTTCAGAAATTAATTAACCTATGCAAGACACTGTTAGTGTACATTTTATATTGGGCGTGACACCTCTCCTAATTCAAACAAATCTTACTCTTT
>Ga0209589_1008505_pt1 | contig 15984 bp, 8 predicted proteins | sample CowpeawhiteBW_FD_187525 | JGI IMG/M metagenome (GOLD analysis project Ga0209589, IMG submission 187525) | Root nodule microbial communities of legume samples collected from California USA - Cow pea white BW (SPAdes) (version 2) | ecosystem: Host-associated > Plants > Roots > Nodule | place: USA... | reverse complement strand
TGCATTATTTTATAAAATACCTCTTAATAAACCCAATGACAATTATTGTAGGGGTGTGAGTCACAAACCACCATTTGAGGGTTTACCTAGTGAGTGTGATGGTGGGGCCGCCATTGTGAGACATGGGCAAGTCTCTAAGTGACACTCACGAAACAAGATACATACACAAGGCCGTAACGTGCACCCACTGATTAGAACCTATAATGAACATCGATATTGTATGTGTTATTTACTAAAACCCGGTCATAGGGGATGTAGTTCAAGACAACCAAGTCTCTGCATTTTCTCGAGGGAAAGTTTATAAGCACTAGGTGTAAGGGTGAGACCCGGAAGGTTCCTTACACTGAACTACAATATTTTGTTTAAAAAGATAATATATTTTTTGTTTTATTTTATTTTTTAAATTATGTGGGGATTGTTAGAAATATTTCAATATAATTTAAAAAATAAATAATAAAAATAAAAATTCTACTGTTACTTATGTTTTTATAGACCTTTAATTTATGGGTAATGTTTTTAATGACTAACGATTATATTATTATTACTATTTACTCCTTTGTCTCCTTTTCTACTTATAAATACCACATATGTGCATGGGAAAGACACAACAACAGAACAATAACAGAGACAACAAACACTAGAGTTTTTTCTTACAAATGTTCTTCTTTTCTTCTCTATATTATCTTTAAGACAGTGGTGTTCATAAGGTTTGGAGATTCTTCGCTGCACTCGATCGATCTGACGGGTTGTTGTATCTTGGGAGAGAAATGCATATGATAAGAAACACATGATTGTGTACTGTGTATTTGTTTAGTCCTATGCAGTAGGGGCGTTTTCTCTCTAAGGATAGCGCTATGCGTGCCTCAACCCATTAATATTCTTTAATTTATATATATGTCTCAGTGTTATTATTGCTTTAATAATTATTATTATTATATCATTTTATATTTTTATTATTAGTAGTATTATTTGAGTAATCATTTTCTAACAGTCCATTCCATGAAATTCACATTAACATTCTTAGGAAGTTACCACTTATGAGTTGAAACTCCTTTCACCATCTTCAACCTTAATTTCAAGTGACACAATCGCACATATATCACTTCCTTTAGATTCAAGATCTTCATTTCTGTCTTTTTCATCATCAAAGATGGACATGTGAACTCAAATCTGTAGAGGACAACATTGAAAAAAAAAACATACCACACTGTCTTCATGTAAAAAAAATACGACTCAACTTGACTCAAAAGAAAAATATAGAAACTAAATTATTAATTAAGTATTTTATTAGATCGACATAGACATGTGATCACCTTCTAAACTTTGTTAATTCCAGTTTAATGAAAAATATCATATTAACTCTATTTAAGAAATATTAAAACTTAATTAGGTAAAAAAATATAAAACCGCAATGAATCAAGAATTTAAATTTAAGAGACAAATTACTAATTATATTCCTATTTTAAACATATTTCTAAAAAATTTAAGCAAAAATAAACCCATGAGTTTATTTCATTTTAATCTAGTTCCAACTCAATTTTATGTCAGAAAAACCAATTTCATATGCCTAATTTGAGGCAAATAGTCATTAGGATAAATGTTTAAGACATACGAAACCCAATTTCTACTCCATTTCTTCCTCAATTTTCCTCCTTTATTCTCCCATCCAATAACATATTTACTAAAATACCTGGTTGATTATTTAAATAAAAACCTTCACCTTATCGCACGTCCGAACAGTAAAGATACAAACCTATAGAACATATCATGTTATTTATTGAACAACCGATTTCCCCTCAACGAGGTGTTCAATATGAAAATCACGAAGATTTGTGTCAATGATAGGGATGACAACGGGATAGGGTGATGACAAGTTTTGTTATTCCATATCTATGATGCACCGATACTTCAATTTATTTAAATCACATATCTGTGTCCGACACGTATCCATATCTTATATTTTATGATACTTTATTGATACTTATCAGTTAAGTATCTAATTTACACAGTCATAATATGGTATAAGAAAATATTTGAATAATGATCAATTTTAGTAAAAAAATAATAATTAGTCACTATATAGTGACCAATTTAAATATAAATTTAAAAATTAAAAATTATTGGCAACTAAAATAGTTCCAAAAAATTATAATGAGTCTCTAAATTGATAATTAAAATAATTTTTATTATGAATTGATTTTTAAATTGATCACTAACATTAACTACAAAGATTTTGACTACCAAAATAATTGGTTCCTAAATTAGTTACTAACATTAGCTACAAAGATTTCGGCTACCAAAATAATTAGTCTATAAATTGGTCTCTAATTAGGAAATTGGTCTCTAACATATTTTTGGTTACTAAAATTGGTCATTATTTTAGAGTTTTCTTATACTGGTACTTTTATGATGACAATAATTTAGATTTTAGTGTTGATAACTTTAGTACATATAGTTTTAATTTGGATTAACACAATAACAATCATATAATTATTATGTTTTTAAGAATTATTGTACACACTTTTCAATATTCATATATCGCGTATTTATCATGTATCGTTTAACTTATAATTTAGATTTTTATGTTGATAACTTTAGTACATATAGTTTTAACTTAACTAATTGTGAATATTTTAATAATTTGAAGGAGATGAATATATGGTAGAGATATGTACATTCCATACTCAGTAAATGCGAGGATTCCCCATCAAAACGGGAACGAGTTTATTTGCCATCTCTAGTCAACGATCAACTTCCCCTAAACGTGGCGATAAATCCGAATATTATGAAGATTTATGCGGGTCCTCAATCGGTCAGACACTTTAGCAACATCATTCGAACGATCGACCAGTCGTTCAAGTTGCAATGTTGGACATATGAAAACCTGTATCATTGAGTGGTGAATAGCCTTAGCGGCGTTGCAGGGCAGGCAACACCAAATGGGGGCAAAGATAAATAGGCACTTTTGTGATTAAGAGCAAACTAGTAAGTAATTAGGTTTGAAAAAGTAATTGGGTCCTGATTAGGCCAATCCTAATCAAAGGCCCACATAGAACACTATAAATACAGGTCAAAGTTAAGGTTTCGAGATTTTTTCTCACACACTCATTATATCATTAATTGCTTTTTTCGATCAACACTTGGTTGGCCGACTGACCCATACAATAGAAAATATATGTAATCTATAATCATATTATCAATTTTATAATAAAAACTTATATTTTGGTTACATATTTTAAAACATAATTTTAAATTAATTATAATATGTTATAAAGTATAAGTAGAAAAATAAAGCACGAGGTGGATAATGGAAATGTCTCTCCTACTTAGCAAAAATTAAACTTTGTGTGAAACCTTTCTTAAGTGTTTCACCATAAATTGAAAATTGACTTATGAGTACGGTAGTATTTTATACTTAAATAGGTTAAAATACTCTCTTATTTCTCTAATTCTTGTAAAAATTTCAATTAGATCTCTAGTTTTTATTTGGTTCATATAGTCCTATAATTTTATAAAATGATTCAATGTGGTCCTTTTCATTAGATTGATGTTAGATTTTCGTTAAAATTAATATATCAAATCACTTCATCTAAAAAGTTTAAGTATTCAAATTAATTTTATTTTGTAGGTGGAGTGATTTGATGTATAAATATAAAAAAAAAAAATAACGTCAATCTAACGAAAAGAACCTAATTGAATCATTATAAATGATTGGAGGACTAAATTGAATCAAATAAAAATGAGGAATCTAATTGAAATTTTCATGAAAATTAGAGGACCAAAAAATGATTTTAGCCTACTTAAATACTTTAAATCCATCCGAAACAAAACATACTAGTTAAAGGTTGCGAGTAGTCAACTCGGGCTAAAGGTTGGACCCAGACAACCTAGGTTGAATTTTCTAGAGTCGACTTGGATCAAAAGTCGAGACTAGTCGTTCCAGATTAAAGGTTGGGTTAACTCAATTTTTGGTTCAAGGATAAAGTTTAGTTTGCCTTAAAATTGAAATTAAATTGCTATATCCAAACGAGAAAATTAAAATCTAAATTATTTTGATACTCCATCCAAACAAACAATTATTTAAAAAATGAAAAGAACTCAATTGTAAGTAATTCAAATATTATGTATTTTAATTACTTAGAATTGTTGAAATTCCTCTTCCAAACACAAGATTAATTCTTATTTTCTCGTGTGGTATTTTTTTTTTTTTTGCATGAATTGTTATTTTTAAATCCATCCGAAACAAAAAATATAAGAAAGCTTCTAAAGTGTTTATATATTTTTTTGAAAACTTGATACATTAATTTATGAGAATATAAAAGGATTTAAGTAATTTTTTAATTGCAATATACTTTCTCATTTTACTTTGAAATGTTTTGGTACTAATTTGTTTATCAAGTGTTCCTAAGGTATTCATTGACAAAATCCTTAATTTTTATTGTTAGGTCTATAAGAGGAGGTTTCACTGGGAAGATACAACACTAATGAGACCTGAGTCTAACCATATAAGGCAGTGACACCACTCTCAACCCAAAACCTTAAGGCAATGGAGTTTATGGGTCTTTATTCTTATATAGTGCTCTACTTTCTCATTTTTTGGTCAATGTGGTACTTAGACTCACATTCCTAACATTTATTTTTTATTGTATGTCATTTTTTGGCATTAATTGTTATCTTTTTTTTTTCATGATTTTATGGATTAATAGTCAAAATCTCATTTTCCTCGGAATTATCTTAAAATGACCCATAAACCCCGTGATTATAGCTTTCAAGATACAGAAAATAAAATGAATTTATAAAATTTTTAACAAAGTCATTTGCCTAAGTAATACTACACTCAACGTGTATTTGGTAATGTTTCAGGAATGATGGAATGAATTCTTCAACGGAGAAGCAAATAATTGACGTGAAATATTTAGTTACGTGAATTTCATAGTTGATATCAATTACATATCCGAATAACGCCAAATCAAACACACGGTCAGTCTCCTTAATTAAAAATTAGTTAGAGAAACTATTAATAAAATAAAATTAATAAGTATTATTTCAGTTTTATGAATAAAAATTATAATTAGAAAAGAAAGTATTAGTCAAATATTTTGATGAAATTAATTAAGTCATAATTTATTTTATAAATTCAGTTATTTTTGAATGAGTGTTAATTTTTTTGTTTGGTTTATTATATATTCAAGACTTTTATATTTGTTTATTGAGTATGACATGGTTGTTATCCGTGATCTTAGTTATGGTAGTCATATTTTTGTATGACTTTCTTATTCAATCTTTTGGGAGGGAAATATGATACACTTAATATTTATATATTTAATCATCATTATTAATATAACAAAAATTAAATAATTGAATTATTATTGTCATGTTTTAAAGTATGTGAAAAATTAAATTTTTATTATTTTTATATTTACATATAATTCTTTTTTATCACTTTTAAAAGATTAATATATTATTTTATTCTTAAAAAATTTTAAAAATTAAAATATAAATTATCATAATCTAATTAAATATTGATAATTAATTACTATAAGAAAAATATATACTAATCAAACCAAAATAAAAACGGATTATGAAAAAATACAATAATTAGTTTCTTTTTATATTCATAAAAACATTACAATACAGACTTCATGACATAAAAGCATATAAAATTAATATTTTTTTCAAATACCGGTCAAGTAAGTAACTCAGAAGACAAAAAAACAAAAAAAAAATATAATTATTTTAATAAATTTTTTATTATATTTAATTTTATATTTTACTATTTATTAATATTAATTGCATTATAAAAATTTTAAAATCGACCTAACTTAATTATTATAAATTTGAATTTTAAAAGTTTAGAGATTAGATATCCCAGTCTACAAAAATCTGTCTTACACATCATCACCTACATCATTTATGAGCTAAGAGGTTTATTTAAAAAATGAATGAGTAGTTTTTGATCCATTTATTATAAAAATAGGTTGGTTTACTATTAGTGGTAGGACACTTTACTAATAATTTAACTTCTCTATTTATTTTTAAAGTTTTATATAATTTTTAAAGTTTTATATATTTTTTTAAAAATGAATTTTGAATAATTTGATTAAAAATATTTTAAATAAGATTTTATTGTTGTACATTTATAATAAAATGTAATAATAAAATTTAAAATATTAAGTTTTCAAATATCAAAATTTTAATACAATTTTATTTAAAATATTTGTAGTCAAATTTTATTATTGTAAATTTTATAATAAAATGTAATAGTAAAATTTAAAATATTAAGTTTTAAAATATCAAAATTTTAATAAAATTTTATTTAAAATATTTTTAATGAAATTAAATTATTTTAAATTTTATAATAAAATGTAATAATAAAATTTAACATATTAAATTTTAAAATATCAACATTTTAATTAAATTTTATTTAGAATATTTTAATCAAATTATTAAAGTTTTATTTTTAAAAATTATATAAAATTCTAGATATTATATAAAAGTTAAAAAAGAAGTCAAATTGTTAATAAACTATCCCTCTGATATAATTAATTATTAGTAAATGATCCATTATTATATGAAGTGAGTCAAAACGACCCATTCTTATAAAAAAAACAAGAGACTATCTTCATCACCACCATCAATAAAACGTTCTTATTATCCAACATGTTTTCAAGTTAAAAAATTACTTCTTTTATTTTTATTGCAATATCATTTTATATTAATTGCATCATCTCATATTTCTTAATACATATGAACAAATACATACAAGTTAGCAAAATGATTTTAGGTTACTTAATTAACAAATAAATCAAACAAAAATTAATTGATTAAAAAGTTGTTTAAAATTTTGAATATGTAATAAATAAATAATAATAATAATAAGCTCAGTAAAAATGCTCAAATTTATAAAAAAAAATTGAACTAATAAACAATTAAGCTTCATAAATAAATATAAGAGAAAATTTTTATTATTTATTATATTTAATGTTATATTTTACTATTTATTAACATTAAATTATGTATTTCATAAAAAAATAAAAAACTACCTAATTTAATTATGATAAATTTTCATTATACATGTATAGAATTTATTAAGTTTGGAATACTGGGCACCCCAATCTCCTATAAGATTTGTCCTTGCACATCAACACCTACAACAATTAGGAGACTATTGGTAAAAATATCCGCGGATAAAATTCGCGATGAATAGTTACTACCCGTAGGTATTTATTATCCGTGGGTAACGGATAGTGGGTATTTTAATATCCGTTTATAAAAAGGTTGAGTATGGGTATCATATGGGTACCCGTTATCCGCAAAAAATTAAAATTAAAATTTAATTTATATTTTATTAAGTTAAATTTAATTAAAATTAAAATTAACAGTATATTTTATTATGTCAAATTTAATTATAATTATAATTATAATTTAATTTATATTTTATTTTTATAATTTTATATTAAAAAGCTTATAAAAATACATATTTTTTTAAATATTTGCAAGTATCGGATATCCATGGGTACCCGTAGGTTTAAAAATATCCACAGATATTTTTTAAACGAATACCCGACGGGTAAATAGACGGGTAACAAACAGATTTTCTTTTGGCAGGTCGGGTTACGGGTAAGCACTATCCGTATCCGACCCGACCAGTTGTCATCCCTAATCCCTATTGATATTCAACATTTTTTAATTAAAGTAATAAAATTTATTTGTTATTTTACATTCACCGTAATATTATTTTATACTAATTGCGAAATCTCACGTCTCTTAATACATATAAATATATAGAAGTTAGTAAAATGATGTTAGATTATTCGGTTAATAGAAAAATTAAACAATAATAAATCAATTAAAACAATAATATAAATTTTTATATATTTAATAAATATAAAAATTAATAAAATCAATTAAAAATACCCAAATTTGTAAAAAGATTTGAATCGATAAATAGTTTAGGAAAATGATATTTTAATGAAGTTTTTTTCTGACAAAGTTCGATAAACTACTTATTTAAGTAAAACATACTGCTTTATTACTTTATTTTAATTAAAAAATAAAAAAATAAATATATTTTAATTTTATTTATAGAAAGTTCGTCAATTTCTTTTGTCAAAAACTATTTTTTTAATAGTTTACCCTTACTAATAAGAAAAAATATCAGTTATGAATTAACCAGGCTATTAATTATAAAACGTATTAACAAATCAATTGGCTGGTCAAATTATAGTCTGTAACATCAAAGGAAAAAAAAAAAATTAGTGTCTGGTAAACAACTTAAGAAAGACTTTTATATCAATGTTAGCTGTCACCAACTAGTAGTATGTTCAATTTGTAGGTCAAAAGTTTGAAGCATACAAATAGTCACTTTGACTTCAAAGCCACGAGACTAATAAAATTATAGAATTAAATGTGTTTTTATCCCATGATTTTTTAGTAAAAATTATTTTTTTTTTCAAAATTATGGATTAATTTAGTTCTATATTTTTAAAAGGGTGTGAATTTGATTATTTTAATTAAATTTTATAAATTTTATTTAACATTTAAAACATATTTCTCAATTGACATTGTATAAAAAGTATATACAAACATAAATACTATTATGAAACACGTTTAAAATATGTACTAAATTTAATATGATTTAATTAAAAAAAACACTAAATTGATATCTTTCTAAAGTTAAAAGACTAAATTAAACTAAAATTTTAAAAAGAAATTAATTTTAATATTTGCTAAAAATTGAAAATCTAAAAACATATTTACCCAAAATATTATGATCATAACATATTTTGAGATTTTTAATCTTTACATTCACCTAATGATTACGCTTGAAACAGAGATATAGTATAATAAAATTAGAATATAAACTTTATTTTATGTTCAGTGAAAAATTGAATATCCTTTACCAAAATAAAAATTTTAAGAAATTTTCTCATTTAGCGAAAATAAAAAGTACATTGAGGCTAGCAAAAAATAATTCCTCCTAGGTTAATCTCAATCTCTTATTTAAAGGTAAATCAGTTATAGATATAATAAATGATTGATCAAAATATTTTTCGTATAAAAAATATCTTAATAAAATATTAACTATTAACAAATATCTTAATAAAATATTAATTAGTATCAAATAAACCTCCGTCCAAAAATTGTATGAATCACCTGGACGGTCAGAACAGTACATTTTATATCTTTAATTTTAAAAAATTAAGTTAAATTTAAAATTTATTTTCTATGATGATATTATACCGATGCTCGTGGATTCCCTTAAAGACTCCCAATGAATGAGCCCACTAATACAATGAACTTTTAAATGCTCTGCTCATTGAAAATGAATTTGTATTATCTTCTGACAAAGAGCTATCGAACAATGAGTTTTCACCCATTTTTAAACATTTATACTAAGCTCTTTCTAACGGTAGGATTAAATACGTTTCTTTTAAGTTAGATGCAAAATTAAAATTTGTCTGTTCAAATTTTGTCAGAATTTTAGGATTCTCAACATCATCATGTTCTGCATTAAAATTAAAAGTAAATACATCAAAGAATAGTTTCCGAAGATACCTCAACTGAAGCATGGAAAATCTCACATTGTTGAAGTTTAAAATATGATTTCACTAACACAGTCCTTCTCTTCTTCAGTCACTAATGCACCAAATTCTTTTGATTTTGACAGTTCAGAATTTCTTGGAGATAAGGTACTGAATTAGCCTTAAATTTCACAGTCAGATTCTTCATCATCTTCACATGTAATTAATGTTTCAAAGCTACCAGCACTACCAGTTCCTCTTCCTCATTCAGAATCTGTTCATGCTCAACTTCCTCCTATCATTAAAGACTTAAAATCTGTGAGCACTGAAAGCAAGAGAATTTTGCAGATAGCACTGAAAACATTCAAGTTAAACTACAACTCATGCACCACCATATATCAGATGCTCCATTTTTTCCCCATCTTGGAAAATGGCAGAACTTTGTTATCGAACACTGACATTGGTATTCACATCTAATGGAGAAAAAACATTCCCTGTGTAGGATTCAGAATCAGCAGTTGAAACTTGTAAGTTACCATCTGATAAGCTTCCACCAGTAGAAACACCATTGCCTGAATTACCCTTCACCCCATGAAACGAATCCCCAGTAACCAGCGCTTGAAGCAACTTTGGTGGTGGAGGAACACTCACCTCCACCAACCCCTCCAACATCTTCACCACCATACCCATTGTAGGTCTCATTGCTTCATCATCTTGAATGCACCAAACTGCCACCAAACCAACCCTTCTAGCCTCCTCAACGTTATACACATTACCAAGTCTCTTATCAACCACTTCACCAAAATTTCCCTCTATTATCTGCTGCGCCGCCCACGGCGGGAAGAACCACTTCCCCCCACTTTCACCACCACTCTCTCCACCCCCCGCAGACGGCAGCGCCTCCACGTTCCTCCGACCGCCGATCAGCTCCAGCATTGTCATTCCGTAGCTGTAAACATCTGCCTTGGTTGTAATTGCCACACCGGAAATCCACTCCGGTGCAACATACCCCCACGTTCCCCTCATAGTCGCCAACACCCTACTGAAGTCCCTCCCAATCAGCTTCGCTAACCCAAAATCAGAAACCTTCGCAGTGAAATCACCATCCAGAAGAATGTTCTCTGGCTTGATATCACAATGTATGATGCAACACCTGCATTCCTCGTGTAAATAAGCAATTCCCTTAGCAGTGCCAAGGGCCACTCTGAACCTAACATCCCAACTCAGACTAGGCCCTTCCTTCCTCAGATAAACACTGAGAGCACCGTTCTGCATATACTCATAAACCAGAAGCCGGTGAGAATTCTCAGAGCAGAACCCTCTGAGACGCACGAGATTCACGTGTTGAATGTTCCCGATTGTGGAGACCTCAGCTCTGAACTCCTTCTCCCCACTCCCTGGCCTCTCCAACCTCTTCACCGCCACAACTGAAGCATCGCTCAACTCCCCCTGAAACACGGTTCCGAACCCTCCGTGCCCGATCTTCTCTGAAAACCCCCGTGTCGCTAACTGAAGTTCCTTGTAAGAAAACACGCGCAAATTCAACACACCCACAAACCCATCTTCATCCTCCTCTTCCAATTTCTTCCCCCCAACCCTCTTTTTCACCATCACCAACAATGTCACCACCACCACCCCCAGAACCGCAACCGACCCAATAACAACCCCACTCAAAACCTTCCAATCAAACCCCTTCCTCCCAGATCCCCCTCTCGGAACCCTAACATGCAAAACCTCACTCTCACCATCGGCGGTTAAATTCTGAAAATCCGAAAGTGACCCATAAAATTTTCTGCATAACATACTCTGTTCGTCGAAACTCAACCCAACGCACCCACAATCGCGTAAACACTCGCGCTCGCAAAAGCTTCTAGCTTTCCCCTTATCCAAACTCACATTACCGAATCCAAACCTCACAGGACCGAGATCTTCAAACCCATCACCCCCATCACACCCCGCGCCCACACGGTGACAACCTTGAGAGTAATCGCCAGAACCCCACCCATGACCATCCAATGGCTCAAACCCGCTCACACACTCACACAGTTTTGATGTCTCCCCAGTGCAAACCCCGAACCCCCCGCAGAGTCCCCGAACCTGGCACACATTCTCCGGCTTGAACCAAAACATCTGCCAGGACCCCGACTGGCTGTTCCACGAGTACTGCTTGACCTGCCCGAAGGGCTCCAGGCGGAACATCGTCGGCGGTCGGAAGCTCGTCTCGATGGCGCGTTCGGAGAAACCGAAGGCCGCGGCGGGGGAGAACGGCGCGGCGAAATGGAAGGCGTAGAGGTAGGGGACGGTCATCTCGGGGATGTTGAGGAATGTCCCATTGCTCCAGTTCCCGGTGGACCAGTACGAAACGGTGTCGTTGAAGACGAGCTCGAACTCGCCGTAGAAGGATGGTTTCAACCGCAGGGTGTAAAGCCCCGGGGAAGGGTCCGTCTCCGTGCGCCAAGAGGTGAGGGAGTTGAAGCGCGTGAGGTTCATGCCGGGGAGCCACGTGTCCGAGGGGGAATCGAAGCTCTGCCATGAAACGACGCCGTCGGAAGTGAGGAGGACGAGGTTTCCGGAATCGAGAAGCTTGAGGGTGAGGTTGGTGGTGGTGGTGGCGGCGGCCGCGGCGGTCCAGAGAGTGGTGTTGAAGTGGGTTAGGAGTAACTGACCGGTTGGGGTGAGTTGAAGGGATGAAGCGGCTTGGGAGGGGGAGGGGTTGGGGCGGTTGGCGACCCAGATGGTGTTTGGGCTGGGCAAAGAGGTGCGACGGATGGCGAGGTAGAATTTCGGGGGGCCTGGGCCCGGGCCTGGGAAGAAATTGAAGAAGCCAAGTTGGAAAGTGTTGTTGGGGCTTTGCAGAGTGGCGTTGCCTTGGAGAATGATGGTGGCGGCGGAGGAGGAAGTGTGGAGAACGAGAATGAAGAGAAGGAAAAAGAGGAACATTGTCTTTGATTTGTTATGTTAAGGAAGTGGAATTGCATGTAGAAGAAGAAGAAGAAGAGTGTTCGGAGATACACTATGTTTATGTTTCTGTTTGTGTTCGTGTTCTCGTTGACACTTTGGTTTTTTGGTTCTCTAAATTCTCGAGCTCTGGTCTCTGGTCTCTGTTTTTTTTTTTCTTTTTTAATGTCCAAATTATCCTTTCTGCTTTTTCGCTCTTTCACTCTATGCTCTGTCATCAACCCTGCTTCACCTACTAACGAATCCATAAAATATGTAAAAATAGAAAATTATGATTATAAAATGTTATAAAAATATAAATAAAAATCGTTAAATAATAATTATTAAATGACAAAATAAATAAAAAATATGTTGCTGGAAATAGAGACAAACATTTCCCATATTATAGAGGAAAATAATATTCAAATTCATCTCATATATGGGAGGAATGAAAACAACAATGTCTAAAAAAGAAACATTATGTCATCATGATTCATAGGAACATTAAAACGATTGCTTTTGGCTCCAATTGATAACTAATATTTTTTTATCAACAATTTAGCTGTTTTTTTGGTAACCAATACTTTTGTGTAACACTTTACCTTATTGGGATGGTTTAGTAATAATTACTATCTTGATATGATGTGATGTCTGTTTTAGTTTAATATATAGTAATTAAATTTGCTTTGTTATTTTTTAAAGCCAAACCTTTTAACTGATTGACGTAGAATAATTTGAAATTATATAAACTCTTTATGGCGTATATAGTATCGAAAGAGAATTTTACCCAAAAATGACCAATAGTTTAATGACATAGATTTAAGAGCTTCAAAAGTATATTGCTTCCTACATATGCTCAAAGGGGTACTTTTTTATATATGAATAGTGATATTTTTCTATCAGTGGAAACGATATATTTGTGAAGATTATTTTATAACAAATTTTAAGAAAAAAATTGTTTATAAGTTCAATTCAACTTATGAAAAAGTTTCTAGAAGTTAACTTATAGTAAGGTTAATTTAAAGGATTTTGATTAATTATAAGTTGTCTCAAACATATTATTGAGTAAAATTTCAGTAATTTAGATACTTCCTGATGAAATGTTTCATATACTTGAGTATTTTATTTAAACAATGATGTTTCGCCTCTATTCTCAAAAGAATTTAAAAAGTTGGAGTATGCATTATATTTATTTATTTATTTATTATAATATTAATAAGATGTGTATATATATTTATGGGTTAAATATGTTTTTTTTTTCAAATTTTAATGAAATTTAAAATTACTTATTTTTCAAAAATTTTGACCAATTTAATCTTTATCTTAAAAAATGTGTCAATTTAGTCCTTTTAATTAAATTTTGTTAATTTTATTTGACGTTTCAAGCATATTTCATGATAGTATTTGAATTATTTACACCGTTTGACACATTTTTGCTTCAATGTTAACTCAAATATTATCATAAAATGCGTTTAAAATGTCAAATAAACTTAACAAAATTTGGTAAAACAAACTAAATCCATACATTTCTAAAGATGAAAGACTAAATTGGTATAAAATTTCGAAGAAGAACTAATTTTAAAATTTACTGAAACTTGAGAGACAAAAACATTTTAAACCATATGTATATATAGGGGAAGTGAAAGTGAAAGATATATATGTAACGTCCCAAATAAATGGATAAATCTATTTAAATAAAACGTCGCATGTAACATCATTCAGAGAGTGCGAAAAAATTGAAAAATGAAATACACAGTATCCCAACATAACAAGAAAGGGAAAAGGGCCCCACACGGCCTACACAAGGTACAAGGTCTCGTCAAGTACGAGAGGACTAGCACTACTAAACTCCCAAAAGTTATGGGTCTCCCAAATGAGCCCGATAGACGTCCAAGATTCATCAAACCGCAACATCTCCATTAATACCACTGCCAGAAGGTCTCACATTTGCTCACATCAACAAGGTTGATGATCATCGCAAGGGAGGAAACCACACATGACACACAAGCAAGCGAAAGGGTAAGCTAACGAAGAATCATCATATCACACACTCAATATACAATTTAAATATTCAAACATACATAACAAACATCCACATGTGAGGTATCAATCCATATAAAACACCAAGACTTGACTATCCGGATAAGCTTATGAGGCACCACCACGTGGTAGTGGAATTATGTCCTAGCAGTGAGGCGTCACCGCGAGGCCTTCGCGGAATTATACCCTTACAAGAGGCACCACCACGTGGCCTACGTGGAATTATGTCCTGGCCTTGAGGCACCACCACGACCCCCCGTGGAATTACGTCCTTTCGTCGAGGCACCACCATGAAACTCCCCTTGAGAGGGCCCATGAAATTACGTCTCACAGATTAGGCGCCACCAAGATCTCTTGCTACAAGAGTCATGGAATTATGCCCTACTCATACTTTATACATGTCCCACCCATCAAATCAAGAATTTCCATAACATTAATATCATGCATAAGCAACAAATCATGCAACTCATTCCTTCCAATTCATACCCAATAAAGCAACATATCAGTTCCATCTCGAACTCACATATAAATCATGGCATCATCCCTCAACCCACAAGGCAAAGCATTTAGATCAAACAAGCAATCACACATTAGTACCCCATTCAACAATGACATCCAACCCTACCCGCTGCCTCGCTCAAGCAAGCAGGGCTCCCTCAGGCGGAACCCCTCTCGCCTAGGCAAGATCGCGAAAAGGGAAGAGCGGACTCTGCGAGGTCTCGCTCAGGCGAGTCCCTTCTCGCCTAGGCGAGACCACTTCTCGCTCAAAAATAAAAACCTCTCGTCTAAGCGAGAGATAGAGCAACAGGTCCTGAGCGAGCCTCTGCTAAACTCGCCTGGGCGAGGCAAGCTCGCCTGGGCGAGAAAACCAGTGTCCGCCACTGTTCCTTCGAGCGACAACACCCACAAGCATCCACACAGTCCAACAAGCATTTTCAACCGATTAAAATTACGCACAGACCGTCCAACCATCACATGCTCATCAAACAGACAGATTCTACCGAATAAAATGTGGTAAGGTCTAGCTTCCCTTACTTGGAAATGGGCTCGCGGGAAGTTCCGACACGCACATAGAGAACACCACAGTCCTAAGAAAGAGCCAAAGGGCTGAAAACGAAGGGGAGCAAATTAGGAACGAGACCACTACAAAGTCCCTACTATGATCAACAAGAGAAAGGGTGCCTAGAGAGGGAGAAGTACGGGCTCGAGATTTACTTACATGGAGTAGAGTGGAGCTTAGAGTTGTCTTGTCCAAGGGCTGGTATCAAACTCTAGCAGAGGTTCCTGTTGCGAGAGAGAGAAAGGATTTGACGGTTGTGAAAATCTGAAGGGCAAGAGAAATGAAAGTGTGAAGACAGACTTAGGGTCTCCTTTTGCCCCTTCTTAGGCCAACCCTTAGGCCCAACCGCTTGGGACAACCTTTTAAAAAAAACAAAAAATAAAACGGGCCGTACAAAAAAAAGAAAAAAAAAAAAAATATATA
>Ga0209589_1008503_pt1 | contig 15986 bp, 15 predicted proteins | sample CowpeawhiteBW_FD_187525 | JGI IMG/M metagenome (GOLD analysis project Ga0209589, IMG submission 187525) | Root nodule microbial communities of legume samples collected from California USA - Cow pea white BW (SPAdes) (version 2) | ecosystem: Host-associated > Plants > Roots > Nodule | place: USA... | reverse complement strand
AGTAATAAAATTTTTATTTATTATAAATTTTATCATTTTACAATATTTGTTATTATTATTATTATTATACATGTATAAATAAAATAATTTTACACTCAAACATATAATTGTATAAATAAATAAATAAATAAATAGGATCAATGCATAATTGGAGATGAATATAAAAAAATAACTAGGATCAGGTGTAACTAGAGATAAATGTAATTAAATAAATAGGACTAGTACGTAACTAGAGATAAATATAAATAAATAAATCGAACAAGTGCATAACTAGAGGAAAATATAAATTAAATTAATCAGGATCAATGCATAAATGGAGGTAAACATAAATTAAAATAAACATGGCTAGTGCGTAACTAGAGATAAATATAAATTAAAATGATCTTAATGACACCTCACTTAATAAAATAATAATAATAATAATAATAATGCACATATAAATTATAAACAGAGATGTCTCTCCCCATGTAAATTCACCTTTGATTTGAGTAAAGTTTTGCATCCAATTTTGTGCAAGCTAGGTCACCAAGGCTAAAGCACTTGTTCTAGGTTTCTTGTAGCCATCCTTCCTTAAGAGTTGGCTCAACCTCTCCTAAGAGCATCCAAACATCACACTATCTACTCCATAATCCCACTAAAATCGAGCCATATACCTCAATTCCTCATAGCTTTCACGCACCACTCATCCTTGGGCTCATCCATCTTGCTTGAGTCATATAGCTTAGAGGAGGAGCCTACCATCATATCCCATCCTCATCCATTTTATTTCTGCACTACCCTAAGTGAAGACCAATAGATTTTCTTTTGTCTACACCCCTATTGTTTTCATTTTCACCTTTTATTTCACAACCCTAATAGCCCAATACTCTTTTTCACATTCTCACCCCATGCATTTTTTGTTTGCACCTCTTCATCAATACTCCTAAGTCACACATTCGCACTCGAGAAGTTTTAGAAATCTAAAAAAAATCTTCAAATGGGCAAGCAGTTATGGCACAAAGGAATACACACTCATTCTAAAAAAAAGGGAGAAAAATGTTAAAAAGAAATAAAAAAAGCATTTAGTGGTGAGGGAGAGGCAAAGCGAAAAAAAAAATAAAAAAGTTTTGTAGTGGTCATTTTCTTTTGGGGGAAAGGCTTAGTATCCATGTTGGTTTTCTCTCTACTTTTCAAAGTTTCCATAACGAGATTGAACCAGCGAGCAAAGGGAGTTGACACAAAGAAATATGGTTACCAAAAAAAAAAATAGTACCTCTTGTAGATATGTTGAATCCTACTCTTAGAACATGCAGAAAATGATAATACTTCGAGGTTGTGAAAGGAATGGTTGATGGGATAGAAAAAGTTGTGGATATAGTATAAGGTGGAAGTAGTATGTTATGTAGTTGTGAATGGTGTGTTATATGTTATCTTACTTATTGTCTTGCATAAAATGGTAAAGTACATGGGTATTTATAGACCCTATCTCACTTACATAATTATTCTAGAACATTCTAACTAGAACTTATGTAGAATGTTCTAGATTTTTACCAATGTAGAGTGTTCCTGATTTTTTTCTCTCCTATCTAGAAAATTCTAAGATAAAAGTATTGAAATGTAATGAAAATTCTAGAACAATGTAAAAAAGCCTAAGATAGGAGCAAAAAATTCAAAAACATTCTACATAGGTAAAAGTCTAAAACATTCTACATAAGTTCTAGTTAGAATGTTCTAGAATAATTATGTAAGTGAGATGGGGTCTATAAATACCCATGTACTCTACCATTTTATGTATGACAACAAGTAAGACAACATCTAACACACCACTCATAACTACATAACATATAACTTCCACATTCTACTATCTCCACAATTTTCTCTATCTCATTAACTATTCCTTTCACAACCTCAAAATACTATCATAGATTTAAATAACTCCTTCCTCAATGGAGACTTAAATGAAGAGGTTTATATGGAGCTTCCACTAGGCCTTCAAGTCTACAGTTTACACAAGTCCTTGTATGAGCTTAAAGTAGCCAACTGGCAATGGTATGATAAACTCTAAAATTTTCTCTTGCATCATGGTTATAAACACGCTAACTTCAAAATCACCATTCTCTTAATATATGTTGATGATATTGTGTTGGTTTGAGACGAATTACAAGAAATAAACAACATAACCATTCTCTTAGATCAAGACTTTTAAATAAAAAATGTTGGAGAGTTGATATACTTTCATGGCCTTGAGGTGACGAGGAGCACAAAGGGCATACATCTTTCTGAATGAAAGTATGCTTTAGATCTTCTATAAGGAACTAGCAATGTAACATTTATTCCACTCTCAATACCCATGTACCCTTGATCCTACTTCACACAGAAGACTTATTGGTAAGTTGATATATCTCACTAACATGCGACCTATTGATAAGTGTCAATTATTAGTTAAATTGCATATCATTTAGACACTTATCTTGCACTAAATCAATGTAAAAATCATTAGAAAAACCCTAATTTTACATAATTGCAGAATGAGGTAGTGAGAAAATAGAAAAAGTGGAAATTAATATATTTGTGTTGTTTTGCAGGTAAAATGAAGTAAATTATAAAGTTGGTTCTAAGCCCCAAAAGTTGTAACTCAAGGTAGAAAGATGAACTAAAAAGTTAAATTTTAAGTTCGCGGTTGAGTAGTGAAATTTGGCACTTAAGCCATATTTTAAGAAAGCTTCACTACAAAGAATCATGAAGCTCCAGATTTGAAGCTGAGCACGAATAGGAAACCTCCATGGCAGGGAAACCTCCATTGCTGAACTACAAAAGATGGATGCTTAAGCTTAGGAAGAAATCCACTTTGGAAGGATACCTCCATGGCTAAACTTCAAGATTTGGAACTTAGAGCAACACTTTAAAATCTATAAATACAGGGCATGACCCCTATTAATTTCATGCTGATTTTGTATACTAGTGTTATACCATTCTAGAAAGAGATACTCTTAGTTAGTTAGGACTTATATAGTATACTAGTATACAACTATTGAAGGAAGGATGCTACTCTAAGTTCATCTTGCATCATGAGTAGTTAATTCCTCTATAGTTGGGATTAAATGTAAATTTTAAACTCTCTCGATATTGCACTTGATTATATATCTATTGTGTTATTGTTTAACGTGTTGGTTACTTGTTTTGTATTTCACTTCGTGGTGATTTAGCCAATCATCGCACCTTATCAGCACTAGATGCAGAGACATCTGGTCTAGTGTTTAGATCCAATCAAGTATCCTAACCCTTGGCATATATCAGACATGGATATGCAGGCTCAATTGGTGTAAAAAGTCTTGTTCTCAAAGCAAGGGTTCCTCCACTAGATTGGGAAATCTTGCATCTGACACCCTTAGGTTCTAACGCACAAACACATGGTTAGTTCTACAAGTAAGCATACTTACATGAACAATAAGATAAAGAACATAATATATAGATAATTAAAGGGCAATACAATTGAAGTTAAGAAGCTAAGTTTAATCCCAACGTCCTAATCAATACCACCTCTCTCATACATTTACTAAGTTTATCTTTAACAATATAAAAACAAAAACTCATCTACTATTTCATTGCCAAACTTTTAGTCAAACCATAGACTATTGATCTAGTTACCACCTCCTCCATGTGGATACGACCTTGTTGCACTACAACTGACCTAGTATACTTGTTGGAAAAGTTGGACCCTTCGTTAGGCCACGAACAAGATTTTGGTGTCGTTGTCAAGGAGGATTTGCGGTAAGTTAGATTAATAGTTTGTAATTACCTTGAAGTTTGTTGTATATTTGTTTACATTTGTGTAGAATTTTTTATTTGATTTTGTCTATAAATATTCAATCTGCTCTACTCACTTGATCTTGAGCTATTATGCATGCCAAGAGAAGAGAAAAAAATTTTGTTGTTTGATCCAGAAATAGAAAAACAACATTGATGAATCACGTCTGACATAGTTTACCACACCCAACGCTATTTCTCAGCTTTTCTATTTTTCATGTTTCAAAATTCTATATATAACTTGTGATTTCCTCTTCCTTGTATTGCATTCCACATTCTTTTCAATAATAATTTATCTTTTCTTCTTCTCTATATGATTCTCATATTTTTATAGCTCCATATGTAGCTATGCAATAGTTTTTATCGTTGATTTCATTAACACCACCAAATTTGAGATTTTCCAGAAAATCTAAGACCTACAAAGAATACTCTTATCATATCACTAAGATGATGGTTGTTTGCAACAAAAAAGAAGAAGAATATTTATATACCTAAACGTTCAAATGAAGAAAAGAGAGAAGAATATTTTTGGAGGAAACCATCTTGGAAGGATAAGTATGAATGGTCAAATAAGTTAGAAATCTTTATTATTGATTGACAATCATTTTGAAGATGAACTCAGTTTATAATAATAACTCAAAATTTCATAAGAGAAATATAAAACAATATTGATCTTGATCCTTGCCAAAAGACGAGAAAGTTTTTTGTTTTAAGAATTTTGTACTAAGAAGTAGGAATATCATATCATGGGCAAGAAGCATGAAACAACAAGCATTGACAACTATAGAAACAAAACTTATATTGTTTTCTAGATGTTGCTTTCAAATTCCTTGGATCAAGAATATACCACAAGCCTGTAACATTTATGAGAGTGAAATCCACATAATGTAATTTGTTGTGCACTTTATGATTATATAGGCTCATCTAATTCATGTTATGAAATGTTAAATGTCTTAAATATTGTATTGATTAAGTGATCTGTTATTTGCATTAGACGAATTAAGATTATATTCGTTAGACAAATTGTTACTTGCAATAAATGATAGGTTGCTTATGCCAGACGATTCATGCATTAAAAATTATATTTTGTGTTAAGCTATAATGTTACCATTTTCTTTAAATCGAAACACTTGTATACCAAAGCCCTTCTCTATTATGCTCATGCTTTCATGTCTCAATAAAAAACTCAGAAATGCGTTAAGGCCTTCCTAATACCTTTCATCTTTCATACACTTTTCCATGGTTGTTCCAACCTTTGCCAACACATTAATCCTAGGGCTTGTATAAAACAAATGCTTTTCTGATTGAGCATTACATCAATCTAGAATAGTTTGATTTTGTGAGTTCAGAATTAGTGAAAGCTTGGAGAAATCTGGTATTCACAATTTTTCTATGAACCATAAACCATCCATCTAAAATTATTAAAGGAGTTTTGGAGGAATACTGAAGTTTAGAAAAAGTACAAAATTGCCTCTTTTATCTTAGGTTGCAAAATGGTATTGAGTCAAGTGGCAATTGTTGACGCCATTAGTTGTGAAAGAGTGCCAAAATGTTTCCATCCAGATTGGGAATTCATTTATGCTGATACTAGTGTTCTAGATAAGAAACTTTATGGAGAATATTACTCAAAGGACATGGTGTGCATAAATGTTGAATACAAGAAGCTATGCTCTATGCCTAAATCTGGGCAACAAATATGCAATAAGGTTTTGTATCCCAAACATGGCTGAAAAGGACTGTAAGACCCGAGAAATTTGAATAATTAAATAAATAATTATTTAATAAATGCGGGTAGTAGAAGCCTTTATGGCATTTAATGCAAATTGATATGACGTGAAAAAGTACTAGCTCAAGTGGTTGAGAGTACTTGGTTGTGTGAAAGAACATGGGTTCGAGTCCTAAGTATGTCAATTATATGATCTTTTGAAATGTGCATTATTTTAATGTTATGATTGAATGTGAGTAGTGATAATGTAATCCTAATATTATAAGAATTACCATGAAACATATGTTGGTTGAATTGGTTGTGCATTGACTTTGTAATTAAGGGGTTGTGTGTTCAAACCTTGCTAAGAATGAATTAAAGGAGCACTTATGGGGAGCACGAAATAAGCTTGGAGTTTTCAAATTGAGCAAGGATTAACAGGTTAGGGGAGCTACTCTATTTGTCATATTAAATTGTATGATTGGGTGAATTTTCTGCATTAAAATTCTACTGGTTTTGAGTTTCTGGAAATTTCCAGAAACCGCCTGGCGGTTTTGAAGGTCCGCCATGTGATACATGAGCGTGACACCCATTTCTGGGTTGTTTCAGATGAACCGCCGGGCGGCACGGGTGCTTACGCCAGGCGACATGAACAATAATGTGATTTATGTGATATTTTTTATGGACTTTATGATATTTTGGGTTGATACGAAAGTATCCTATGCATATTGAATGAGATTTGGGAATTTAGGGTTCTTCACGGGTGCAGGAAAAATTTGGGATTTTCCCAGAACTGTATGTACCGCCTGGCAGTAGGGAGCTGCCGCCAGGTGATGAGAGTGGTGTTATGTTAACGAAAAATGTTATTTTTCGTGTTTTCGCGGACCAGGTATCGTCGGGCGCTGCATTCATGCCGCCAGGCGCCACTGATTTTCCTAGTCTGCGCAGTTTTGGTAAACTGCATTTTCTCGGTTCGTTAACCGTCCGATTTAGATGAAATTTTGACAGGTAGTCCATAACATGTAGTTCTTCACAGTAGCTAGAGATATACGTCACACATGATTGATTGTTTGAATTCCCTAATAGTATGATTACGAATGGATGATTAAGTGTTCTCAAGTATTGGTATGGCCTTGATTGGTGAATGTATATATATAAATATATAAATGTGTGAATGATGAGTATGTTTATGGTAGTGCTTGTTGAAACATGTTGAATATATGAACCTATATATGTTAGCTCGAATGTATGATGTTATAAGTGTGTGAATAAAGCCACTATTGATGATATCACTATGATCGAGTGGTGCATGATCATGACGGGTTTTGGGAAAGTATGGGAACATGATAATCATACTTTAAAAGTAATGGAATTGATTTAAGAGGTAAGTATATATGAATTATAAAAGAGAGGAATGTGTGCTTATACTTGAAAGATGCATAAGTGTGTTGTTTTATTGGTAATGATGGAGTGCTATTGTGGTATTATTTTGGTTTGGTTTGGCATTGGTTTGGGTGAATCGTGTGCGTGACAGAGAGGGAGCTCTGCAAGTCTTGCCCAAGCGGGTCTATCTCGTCTAAGTGAGAGTTGCAGAACCTAGTTTCGGGTTTTGGTTCGCGCTGCCTGGTTCAGTGTTGAGCGACACCTAGTCTCGCTTGGGCGAGAATGGCTCGCCTAATCGAGGTCGTGATAAAACTTGGAGTTTTTGTGTGGAATCTTCGTCCAGGCGAGGAGCTTTGTGTGCTAAGCGACCTAAGGTCTCGCTCAGGCGAGAAGAGCTTGCCTAAGCGAGATGAATTGGTACATCCACTGTTGCATACTCGCTTAGGCGAGATAGTGTAGCCTAAGTGAGACCGACGTACTAGCTTGGGCGAACAGGCATACCTTAAGCGAGAATGGCGAGGAGTCATGTTTATATGTGTTGTTTGTATTGTTACTTGTTATTTCCTAAAGTATAGGAATTATGTGCATGTGTTTGTGGTGTTGGCTTGAAGGACTAAGTGAAATAGGGGTCTCAGATGTGCTTGATGGTGGGACGCATGATGAGCATGGAACTGTGTAGTTCCCGTCGGCTGCTAAGTGGCGAGGAGTCCTTAGTATGCTGATTACATGCGTCGGACGCACGATGGGCAAGGAACTGTTATGTTCCCGTCGGCTACTATTGGGCGGGGAGTCCATAGTATGGTGATTGCGTGTGTGCTAGGGTCCAAGCGAGGGAGGCTTGGATGTTTTACTATAGATGAGGAGTCTGTAGGGCAGGACTATGAGCATGATAGGCTCATAGGGTTGGACCACGAATGGGTTAGTTTCGTGGGAGCACAGTGAAGTCCCAAGACCTAGTTCATGCATATGACTCATGAAGGACTTTGAGATCAGGGATGGGTAATTTGAAAATAATGAAATATTTTAGTGGTGTTATTTTCATTGGGATGGAGGGCATATTTATTTTATGTTTATATGTCTATCTGTGCATAGCTCACCCTATCTGTGTGTGTGACGATGATCAGGTAATTTATTATCCAGGAGCAGATGATGTTTCAGGTGAGCTAGGAGCTGCATAGAAGCGGAGAGTGGGAACATAGATCATGGGATTGTTTATAAAGCATTTTTTAAATAACTTTCTGTAATTTCATTATGGTTTTGAACAATAAATTTGTAATAGGAGGATTTAAGTATATTATTAATACTTTATTTATTTATGTTGGAAATTAAATTTAAAGGATTTGAATTTTCCCGTGTTTTTGGGAAATGCTTTATTTAATAAATGATGTATGTATTTCTACCTGTTTATTTTATTTTATTTTAAGTAATATCCTACCGGGATGTTACAATGTCCCTCCTGAATTTGTTGAGGAAGACATTGATGAGTTTCTTTTTGTAAGGAATGACGAAGATCTTCAGCATGCCATTTAGTGGTACTCAATGATGGTCACTACAACAACAATATCTTTTTATGTGAAATGCAAACAAAGTTGTCGCATATGGTTCAGTTAGAGGGACATATGTCGATGTCAATGCACAATGTATTCTAGGATCATTTAACATTTGTGGAATGACAAATATAAACATGAGTTTGAAATATACCAAGACATGTACTCTATTGTTTGTTGAGGTGGCCCAAGCACCGAAAATCCATTCAACGTTAGCTCACGCCAAATTTTCCATACTTTTATCCATTGTGCATGTCTAGTAACCCAGTTCTCATCTTGTCTCCCCCTCATGTCTATTTTATGTAGATGATCAAGGTTGTTAGGTTGTTCAGGGATCTCTTGTGATAGCAGAATTCACCATGTCCGACTGGTGTCATTCAACAATGGCAAAACAAATTAAAGTTGTGCATGACGTCCATATTGATTGGTCCCAATATGCTTCAACATCAATAAAAAAGTTCAAACTCTCATGAGGAACCCAAATAAACTACAACAATAATTGAAAATGTTAGTCAATTATTTAGCTTATGTTTATCGCTATATAAATGTAAAATGTTACTTGATTCTGTTGCATGTGGTTTATCCTTACCGATATCCATCTAAATCATTGTGGGGGACATTTCTGTAGTCCAGTACTCGACTGTCACTCCATTGGCAAACAAGCAAGAAAGTTGGTCAAACTCTTGAAATGAGTGCAATAAAGGACATCTAAAATCATTCCCATCATTGTAACAACAAAACACATCCACCCATAGTCTTCGCACCTCAATCGGCTGCTCTGCACATCTACCTATAAAACACAACCAAACACGCTGAACTCCAATTATATTTCCTGATTCTTCGAAGATTAGTCAAATAGTTCAAGTACATTTAATGTGCTTTGTACCACACCTAGCCAAACTCGACCCAATAAGTAAACGATACATATATGCCAAGGCAGTCAAGTAGTCAGCCTAGGCCGAGTTGGCCTAAGCCTTACTAGATTAAACCGATAGCATAAACCGTCAAGGAAAGTAGTCGGCCTAGGCCGACTACTCCAATATACTTAGTAAAATTAAAGCCCCCCAGTGTTCAATAGGTCCTAAGGGCCTGGGCTAGGGCCCAGGCCTACTTACAACCCAAACTAAAGCCCAAGCCAGGGCCCAACCCATGGAATAACCAAACATGATTAATACTCTATAAATACACGTGGACCCTAGTAATTAAAGGTACGCATTCATTAATCACTGATTTGACCTTTTGAGAGTTTTGACTCACTTGAGTTTCGGAGTCCCTTCTGCAGGTAACCCCTCCTGGGTCCAAACCGACATGTACCAACCAGGAAGAGGCCAACTGAGGAGATAGCGGACTACATGGGTGAGGTGACACTTGTGCCTAACTTATCTTGTTTGTTCTCTGCAGGAACAATTGGCGACCACCGTGGGGCACGAGACGAGCTCCTTTAGTACCCGTTTTTCTCCGAAGATGGTTTCCACCCGCAGCAGAGCTGGAGTGAACAAGAAGGCAGATGTTGGTCCCTCAGGACCTGCTGGCATCACCCCTGACTTAGCCGCCATCCTGAACGGCCAGGCGAAGATGCAACAAGAGCTGGCAGATCTGAAGAAACATAGTGCTGATGAGATGGAGGCGCTACGGCAAGAGAACTCTTGCCTTATGCGAAAGATCGAAGTTGATCCTACCCTAAAGGGAAAGGCCAAGGAAGCCTCTGAGGCTGCAAGGTCCCCAGCCTTCCAGCCCACAGAGGAGGAAAGCGAATACAACCACACCCCTCACACCTTCACCACCACCTAACAAACACCCATTCCCTCCACGCACCCCACTCACTTCCCATCCACTCAACCAGGACATACTGCAGCCCCAACCCCTGCCGCTACCCTCCCTACCACCCAGATCCCCTATAACATACCCACCACCCTACACACCACACATGTTCCACCATACAACCCGCAATACCTCCCAACAACCCACATCCCCCTCACAACCTTACCTCCACCTTCCCCGCTATGATCAACCATCCCATCCCACCTCATCTGCTCCCTCCCCACCAGCCTAGACGTCGTCACCCTTTCACCGAATTTATCGCCAACACCCTTCTTCCTACCCAATGGGAACCCTTCACTTTGGACCGCTATACTGGCGAAACCAACTCTAACGAGCACCTCAAAGTCTATATCACCCATGTCGCTCTGTACACGTCCCAAGACGCAGTCTTCTACAAAGCCTTCCCCACCACCCTCAAGGGCCCTGCTCTGGAATGGTTCACAACCCTTCCGCCTTACTCCATCGACAGCTTCGACATTCTTTCCACATGTTCTCCACCCATTTTGCTGGCAGCCGTCCACACCAAACTACCACTATCTCCCTCCTGGGCATTGGACAGGAACAAGGCGAACCACTCAGAGCGTTTATAGATCGCTTTAGTAAGGCAGCTCTTCGCACCCCACACCTCAACCAGGAGATAATCCTCCAATGCATGGCACTTACCTTACAACCCGGCCCCTTCGCCAACAATGTCTACCTCCACCCACCTGTCTCTATGCACGAACTTAAATTGTGTGCAGCCGATTATGTCCGCATGGAGGAGATGCAAACCCTCCATACCAAATTTTGTAATGACTATGCAGCCACCACCGCCAACCCTACCCCGCAACCTCCCCGCCCTGATACCCGTCCACGCGAGCCCCGCCAACCTCGCTTCACCAGATATGCCACTCTTACCGTACCCCGTTCTCGCATCCTCGATGAGGCCCTACAAGCTGACCTCATCCCTCCACCACGCAAGACAACCACACCTCCTAACGTTGATATGACCAAATATTACCGCTACCACCGTAACCATGGCCACACTACAGAAGACTGCAAAGCACTCCAGGATAAGATAGCAGAACTGGTCCGTGCTGGTCACTTTCGTCGCTTCATCCGTAGAGATGATCATCCCTCTCGATCACGCCACCCCCCTCGATCTGACCACAGATGCCCTCCACACGACTCCCGTCATGACAGACGCCCCGCCCAACCCGCTAACCAGGAACCCGAACCGGCTCGCACCGACATCACCCCTGCCGACCTTCCCCTACGTGGCACCATCAACACCATTTCTGGTGGCTTTGCTAGTGGAGGGTCCACTTCTTCTGCCAGAAAGAGACACCTCCGCCATATCCAATCCATCAACCATATCACCCATTCCCACCACAGACGCCGCATGCCTCCCATCATCTTCACAGATGATGACTTTCATGGCCTCGACCATCAACAAGATGACCCCATGGTCATCACTGTTGAAATCGAAAATTACACCGTTAAGAAAGTCCTTGTCGACCAAGGCAGCTCCGTTGACATCCTTTACTGGCCCACCTACCAAAAACTCCAACTTCCGGACACCGCTATGGTCCCGTATAACGAACCAATCTATGGCTTTTCTGGCAAACAAGTATCTACCCGCGGCTACATTAAACTAAAACCATTCCAATTCGCTTCCTTATCGTCGACACGCCAACATCCTACAATGTCCTCCTAGGTTGTCCCTCAACACCCTTGGCGTTGTCGTCTCCACCCCCCACTTGGCCATGAAGTTCCCTTCTCCTTCCGGTGACATCCTCACCATCCACTGCGACCAGTGCTTGGCACGCGAATGCTACATGGCCAACCTGCGCCCACAGCTTCCAATTCAACAAACCAACCACATTGAGCGACCACCTAGCTCCGGCATCGCCCTGTCAGGCGAAGATCTAGACCCCAGAGTAGGCCGGCATGTTCGTCTTGAACCAATTGAGGAGACCTCCCATCTAGAGCTTCCCAACGGCCACTCTATCAACCTAGGCACCGGTTTGAATTCTGACCAGCGTGCCATCATCACACCCGTCCTCACCAGCAACACAGACCTTTTCGCCTGGTCAGCCGCTGACCTACCTGGGGTGGACCCTCTAGTGGCATCCCACAAACTATCCATCTACAAAGAAGCCCGATACGTATCCCAGAAGAAACACAAACTTGGCGAAGAACGACGACTAGCGGCTAAGGTTGAGGCCGACAAGTTACTGAATGCAGGATTCACAGAAGAAGCTCAGTACACCACTTGGCTTTCTAACGTAGTCTTGGTGAAGAAAGCCAATGGCAAATGGCGGATGTGTGTAGACTACACGGATCTGAACAAGGCCTGCCCTCGCGATGCCTACCCCTTACCCAATATCGACCGACTTGTTGACGACGCGACAGGGAATAAGGTGCTTAGCTTTTTGGATGCATATTTTGGGTACAACCAAATCCCCAAGGCCGTATCTGACATGCATAAGACCGCCTTCATCACGGACGATGCCAACTACTTCTATAGAGTTATGCCCTTTGGTCTTAAGAACGCTGGAGCAACCTACCAACGGCTAATGGACAAGGTTTTCAGTCATCTAATGGGACAATGTGTCTAAGTATATGTTGACGACATGGTTGTCAAGTCTCCAAGCCACCATCAACATGTCGAGGACCACTTGGCGGTCTTCTCCGCGCTATGCCAATACAACCTTCGCCTCAACCCTGATAAATGTGTATTCGGCATCGACTGTGGTAAATTTCTTGGGTTTATGTTGACCCAACGCGGCATAAAAGTCAATCCCGAAAAATGCAAGGCCATTATCAAGATGCACAGTCCCACTACCATTAAAGAGGTCCAACGCCTCATAGGCCGCCTCACAGCCATTTCCCGCTTCCTACCCAAACTGGCCGAACAAACCCAACCCATCGTCCAACTCCTAAAGAAATCCACCCGGTTCACGTGGACTGACGATTGTGAACAAATCTTCCAAAAACTGAAAACAACCCTGACCTCACCACCTATCCTCCACAAGCCGGACACTCGCCAACCCCTCCTCGTATACATCACAGCCACCGACCACACAGTCAACGCCGCGCTCGTCCAAGAAATAGAAGGCATGCAGCACCTTGTCTACTTCGTTAGCAGAACACTGCAAGATCTTGAAACCAGATATCAAATGGTGGAGAAGCTGGCCATATCCTTAGTCCCCGCAGCCCGTCGCCTACGCCCATACTTCCAAAACCACAACATCACCGTCAAAACCAATTACCCAATCCAAAAAATATTGCAAAAACCAGATCTAGCCAAACGGATGTCATCTTGGGCCGTTGAGCTGTTGGAATTCAACATTCGCTACGAACCCCATGGTCCCATTAAAGCCCAATGTCTTTTAGATTTTGTCAATGACCTCCAACACACACCCACAGAGGACCAGTGGACGCTTCATGTAGATGGTTCCTCAAATCCAACAGGTGTCGATGTTGGCATCGTGTTAGAAGGACCCAATGACATCCTCATCGAAAAGTCCCTTCACTTTGCCTTCAAAACATCAAACAACCAGGCCGAATACGAAGCTATCCTCGTCGGCCTTTCTCTTGCCCGCGAAGTTGGTGTCAAGACGTTAACATGTAAGACCGACTCCAAACTTACTGTATTACCACCTAGTCCGCGCAGTCATACAATCCGCCTTCGAACGAGTCCATATCGAACATATCCCAAGAACCGACAACATCAGAGCCGACATCCTCTCAAAATTAGCCAGCACCAAATTAAAAACCGCCACCGATCTCTACTACAATAAACATTATCTACACCCTTCATCACAAATACCTGCCAAAACCTAACCTACACCCCAACTGACAACACCACCGCTCCCCAAAACCATAACTGGACCACCCCCTATATCCAATACCTAAAAACCAGTAACCCCCCACAAGATGCAGACAAAACTTGGCTGGCTAAGGCCGCTAGGTATACCATGATAGGCGACGACCTTTACAAGCGCGGATACGGCCAACCTCTCCTCAAATGTGTCACGATAAAGCAAGCGCAATATATCATTAAAGAGCTACACGAAGGCATTTGCGTCTACCATTCCGGCGCACGTACCATGGCTACAAGAGTCCTTAGAGCCGGGTACTTTTGGCCGACTATAGAAGCAGACTGCCATGATTATGTCAGAAAGTGCAAACCATGCCAGAAACATGGCAACCTCATCCACTAGAAGCAAGAACAACTACACCACATACTATCCCCATGGCCATTCGCTAAATGGGGAATGGATATCCTCGGCCCCTTCTCACACGGCAAAGGGCAATTGAAATTCCTAATTGTAGTTGTTGATTACTTCACCAAATGGATAGAAGCCAAGCCGCTAACCACCATCACTGCCCAACAAGTTCAGCAGTTTGTTTAGAAAGATATTATATGCAGATATGGTGTTCCACATACCATCATCACAGACAATGGCCGATAATTTATAAATAAGGAGCTAGCCAAGTTCTACACTGGCCTGGGCATCAAACACATCACAAGTTCTGTAGAACATCCACAAACTAATGGACAAGCAGAGGCGGCCAATAAAGTTATCCTAGTGGAACTGCGCAAGAGATTAGATAGCGCCAAAGGCCGATGGCCCGAAGAGTTAGTAGAAGTGCTATGGGCTTACAGGTGCACCCCTCAATCATTAACAAATGAATCCCCATTCAGCCTAGTTTACGGTGCAGACGCCATGATACCGGTTGAGATTGGCGAACCATCCCTGCACCGAGAACTATACGACCCAACCCACAACCACCAAAACATGGCTACGCATCTCGACCTCCTACCCGAACTCAGAGAAAAAGCCCAGATACGCAATTTAGCTGTCAAACGACGAGCTGCCACGATCATTCGCAATCAGGGACTTAGTATGGAGAATGGCCAGCAGTGAAAGAAAGAAGGATGGCAAGTTCTCCGCCAACTGGGACGACCCATACCGCATACGTGAAGACACAGGAGGATGAGCTTATCGCCTTGAACATCTATTTGGGGAAGAGATACCCAACACTTGGAACGTGTCCCACCTGAAATTTTATTTTAGTTAAATGTATACTGATGTGATCCCAACAAGGCTTATAGCTTGGGTCAACGCCTAGGCCCAAATCATGCTCAAAGCCCAATACATGGCCCACATGCACCTTCAAGCCCAAGCCTATCAAGAGGCCTAATAACAAGGAGCATGCTCAAAAAGATCCAATTGGGCTTCAATCAAGATGGCCCAAGCCCATCAAGAGGCCCAAAGAAGATGTGAAGATTTGAATAGGTGTCTCAAAGAGCAATAGAATAGCAATAATATTGGCCCATTGTTTAGGCTTTGCTTTCTAGAATAATAAGTCAAACAATGAGTAGTTTAATTGATAAAATTGGGCTTGACTAAGCCCAATAGGAGATTTGTCCATGAGCTATCAAAAGAGCCAAGGTGGACTAAGTGGAAGTCAACACTTCTTCCTACACCTTATGGATCCAAAGCATCCAAGGGTTAGGAATGCTTCCTCCTTTTCCAAGGCATCATCCAATGGCCAAGATCAAGCCTCCTTCTCCAAGCTTGATCTAAGGGCCAAGATCAAGGCCCACTCCATCTAATGGCTCTCCTTTCTCATGTGTAAATGGCTTCATATAAAAGCCAAAATTTCACTCATTTGTAGACACTCTTGAAATTTTATGCAATAGATGCAACTTGAGTTGAGAGCACTCCTCCCTCTATTGCCTTTGAGAGTCA
>Ga0209589_1008497_pt1 | contig 15991 bp, 4 predicted proteins | sample CowpeawhiteBW_FD_187525 | JGI IMG/M metagenome (GOLD analysis project Ga0209589, IMG submission 187525) | Root nodule microbial communities of legume samples collected from California USA - Cow pea white BW (SPAdes) (version 2) | ecosystem: Host-associated > Plants > Roots > Nodule | place: USA... | reverse complement strand
TATATATATATAACAACAACAAAATGAAAAGTATGACCTCCGAAAATATTTTATGGTCCTAATTTCACAAATACAAATTTTTTTTAATCACTTGTAAATATTACTTTTAACTTATTCATGTTACTACATTTATTAACAAAAAAATAACAATTAGCAATTGTCGATAAAAAAAAATTATTCAATTACATCTTATACATTATATCTTTTCATTTATGACATATCTTTGCATTGCCCCCTTCAGATTGGTGCATGCAAGTTTTGGATGTCCAACTACTCAATAAAAACAAAAAATTCATTGTATCAAGAGCTCGTAAATATATCAATAAGAATGCTAAATATTATTATTAAGAACTTCATCATGAAAAAAGTGATAATGTATACCAATATGTTTAGTTCATTCATGAGAAAATATATTTTTAACTTATTAATGGTTGTAATGCTATCAAAATAAATTTGTATTTTAATGGTGAAACACACGAATATTAGATAAAATACCATTTAGCTACTTTAATTTACACATGGTGTTAGTCATGATCGATATTTTGTTTTATTAGAGAACCAAAACATTGTGTGTTACTTTTCAATCTTCCATAAAATATGTGTTACTAAGAAATATGAACCAACTTGCAAGAGATCTTTAAGTAAGTTATAAACTTTTCCAATCTAAGCCTCATCGACCATATATGTACAAATAACACTATTTATGGTTCCTTTTCAACTAACAATCAACACATAGTGCAACATCTCAATGTTTTTTCTGAGGTTGCTCGATAGACTGAGATAAGTTATGATCACCATAAGAAATATTAGGTCCAGTAAAACCTAAGTAGATGAGATGCTTAACAAGGCATCAATAACATGTTGGATTAGAAAATAAAGGACCATTGGTCAATTCTAAAAGATGATTTTCTTTAAGATGATATTCAGGACATATATTCAGGTAATCTTTAAGATGAGAAAATAAAGGACCATGACTCCAAGTAATCCAACTCAGAAATATATTCAGGACATAATTTCTTTGATATAATTAAATTACAATGGGCGACCGAACAACCTCCATTGTGAAAAACTTGTCAATCTTCCTAATTCCTTCATGTCACAACATGTATGAAGATAAAACATAAAGCATTCAATAGTTTTAATATCATTTCTATAAATACTAAGATTCTCTACACACACTAGTATTAAATGATACATGTTTCCAATCATGAAGATAAATAAGGAATAGTCAAAGTAAGATTGATAAAATCCACAAGTTTTCAGGACAATAAATAACTCGGCAAACTAATATCTAAGAGTTTGTTGTAAATTATTAACATGGCAAACTAATATCTAAGAAGAGTTTGCTATAAATTATTAAGAGATTTACAAAATTTACATATCACTATTTAATATTATATCAAGAATCTAGAGACATTTTTATGTACACTTCTTTATAAATGTCATCATGCAAGAAGACTTGATAAACATATGATAATCATCTTTGTCACAAAAAATGAATGTATATGTATATTCTAGTTAAACTTTTAAGGTTAAACTACTTTTTTAGTCCTTCTATTTGTCAAGTAATGTCAATTTAGTCCTCAAGTTTTTTTTTTGTCTCAATTTGGTCCTCATTTTCTTAAAAATGATTCAATTTGATCATTACCATTAGTTTGACCAGACAATGTTAAAGTCAACGCCACATGTCAATTTATGGTTTTTTGAATTTTTTAAATTTTGTACACGTGTCACTTCACAGTTTTGCCATGTGTCAAAATGATTCAATTTGGTCTCTATATTTGCTTTTAGTTTCAATTTAGTCCCAATTTTGGTAAAAATAAAGCAATATTGTCCATCCTTAAATTGTCACTCAATTTACTTTTTGTATAAATATTGTGATTATATTCTTACTAAAATTGACATTTTTATTAAATATTTGTAGAAATATTTAAAATTAACTTTAAATTCTATACAAAACATTAAACTTTGATTTTTTTTTTGAACTTGAAATTTAGTTCCTAAACTTATGTGTGACAAGTTATTTGATTTTCAATCTTCACTAAGTTTGTATAATATGGTACACTTGATGCTTTTATATATGATGACAAAATTGTTAACTATTGAATTTAAGTTTGGGATTTAACTTTGTTTAATAATAAAACTAAAAAAAAAACTTGTTTAAAAATATTTTTACAAATATTTAATACAAATGTCAACTTTAGTAAAAATATCATCATAAAATGTATACAAAAAGTAAATTGAGTATCAATTTAAGGAGGGACAATATTGCTTCATTTTTACAAAAATTGGGACTAAATTGAAACTAAAAATAAATATATGGACCAAATTGAATCATTTTGACTCATGGAGCAACTGTAAAGTGACTCGTGTAAAAAATAAAAATAAAATTCAAAAAATTTAAAAAAACAATATATTAACACATGGCGTTGACTTTAACCCCTTTTGGTCAAAATTAATGGTAAAGACCAAATTGAATCATTTTTACAAAAACAAGAACCAAATTGAGACAGTGAAAAATTGAAGGACCAATTTGACACTACTTGACAAATACAATGACCAAAAGAGTAATTTAACCAAAATACAAAGTTATCAATAAAAGTAATATTTATCATATTTTGAATCTACTAGAAAATAAATAAAATTAAAAATATGAAAGAGGAAGAATGTCAAATGTAAGTCATAGTTTCAACCTTACAAGAAAAAAATAATTTCCATATTTCAATAATTTCTTATTTATATTATTATTTGGGAAAAAAATTGTTATGAATTGATTTTGATATTAATTATAAGAATAGAAAAAAAAAACACCAAGTATTTTTCTTTCTTATATTCTTATGATTTTTCTTTTTCCACTTTCACTAGTGCATTTTAGAATTTTTACATCACAATATATGTCTTAGTTCTCGAGCAACCAAAGCATATAAATATATGGTGGCATTTTTGAAATTAAAGTCAACTTTTATGTCTTGGTTGTATTTTAACCGAGGCATATAGCTTCAAAAATTTTTACGATTCCTGTTGTTTTGAATTTGAAAATTATAAGATAGCTTTATGCCTCGGGTACTCTTCAATCGCGGCAAAATACGTTTTCCGCTTCAGTCACTCTTCACTCGATGTAGTTAAGTTGTAGTATTTTAATATTTTTTTCATTTACCTCACTGAATATGCCTCGGTTCTAATTGAACCAAGGCAGTAAAGCCTTTACGCTTCGGTCAAGCTGCCAACCAAGGCATATCAGCTTCCTAATAATAAAAAAAATTAACAAGGCAATATGTAGTAGGGCTTCGTAGGGTTAAAAAACCCCAAACCATTTCACTCTACAACATTGTCCCTTCTTCTTCTTTGAGAATTCAGCCACTGTGCGTCGTCCCATTCTGCCTACATCTTTGTTGCACCGCTGTCGCACCATTGTTGCACCGTCGAAGAGGCATTTCCAGCGCCAGGTGCTGAAGATCTGGGTCGAAGTCGAGGTTGTTGCACACAATGTGGTGCGCGTTGTGGTGCCAGAAAGGATCTGCGCGGCGTGGTTGAGGCGACGGTTGAGCATGATGTTGTAGTGGCCAGAGTCATGGCCAATCCAGCCGCTCTGAATCCAGAGGAAGCCGATAATGGCATCAGAGAGCAAGTGAACGAACATGCTGTGGAGAATACAGGGAGGAGGGCCGCAGCGAACTATAACCACGTCTTCCTGCATCTTGCTGCTCCAACAATGGATGCACCAGCCTTTATTATTTCTTATCTATTGTTGTCTGCACAAATTGAAGGGCCTTAGGTTGATGCCTCGTCATCCTTGTCGAGCTCGAGCTTCTGCTGGAGGAGGGACTCGAGAGCGGCGAGAGCGGAAGGGATTAGGGTTTACACATATTTAATTTTTTTTTTCTTTCTGATACGCAATAGGCCTCGGTTTGACAGAAACCGAGGCAGTAACAACTTAATATGTCTCAGGTTCATAACCGAGGCATAAAGAACTAGCTTTTTACCTCGGCAGTATATGTCTTGGTTGTTCACCCGAAGCCAAAAGGTGAAAATAATCGCATTCATTTCCATTTCCTACACTAGTGTTTCTAACATATTATTCCTAATTCAAAACCTCGTTTCCTATTTTCAATTATGCTAAAATATAATAATTTTGTAGATTAATCTTCCTAATATATTATAGAATATGTCAAAATACAACAACTTCCCATATCAACATGTATGTTAAATTTAGCATTAATTACTCTTTTGGTCTATGTTTTTGTTCAAAAATATCAAGTTGCTCCTCCTATTTTTTTCAAGTCTCAATTTAGTTCTATTTTTTCAAACATTGATGCAATTTGGTCAATTTTGTTAAATTTATTGAAGCGACTGAGGATTTTTCATCAAAATGTGCATTAGGATTATGTTAATAATACTAACAAAGCAAACAATCCTAAAATATAACTTCAATTTTAACAAAAAATTCTTTATCTGTTTTAAAAAAATTAAGAAAAATGACTCAATTGCATCAACTTTTAAAAAATCGGGACCAAATTAAAATTAAAAGAACTGGAATACCAACTTAATTTTTTTAAACGAAATCAAGCACCAAAAGAGCAATTAAATCTTAAATTTATATTAGTGTTAATGTAATTCAATTTAAATTTATTTTTGTAGATTTTATCAATACCAATATTCTTAACATAACATAATGACTTATAATAAATATTTAATTACAATAAAATAAAATAGATTCATAATTTATATAAACTAAAATTAGTAGAATTTAACTCAAATTCATTTTCTAAACAAGTTTGAGAAAGATTCAATAAACATTTATATTTTATATTATACTACAATAATTTCTAAATATAATAGTAATATATTGTAAATAGAATATAAAAATATATTAATATTTAACTTTTTGGGAAAGTAAAAGGACAAAAAGTAGGTCTGATTTTGTTTTTTCATTAAAATTTAATAGTGGCATAAGTGGTGTGACTTCGGACTCCTATTAGGCAATTTGGTTTTAATAAAATCAATCAAACATGACTAATTAGTTGCTATTTAAAAAATTGGTTAAATCCATATATTTCCATTTTTGTAGCGAAATCTCAAGTAGGTCCCCCCATTTTTATTTAACTCAATTGAGTCTTTATTTTCGAAAATTCGTTGCAATTGGTTCCTTTCTGTTAGTTGACCAGTAAGGGTGCTAGTTATGTGCCACGTGTCAGCACGTGGTTTTTTTTACTTTTTATTTTATTTTATTTTATTTTTTTAATTTTTAATTTTTTTTTAAATTTTTTAAAAAAAATTAAAATTGCCACGTGTCAATCTGACATTGTGCCACGTGACAGAGACAGTGTGATGTGGCAGTGACAGTGCCACGTGTCAATATTGGATGTGAAAAGTCTCAATGTAGTCCCTGTATTTATTATTTTGTCTCAATTTGGTCCCAATTTTTTTAAAACTGAATCAATTTTATCCCTATATCATATTTAATTTTTATATAAATTTACAATGGTATTTTTATTATAATTGATATTTTTAACAAAATTAAGTTTATTTAAATGTATATTTTGCATTGAACTTTATTTAAATATTGTTTCAAATATTTATATATCAATAATTTATAGACAAATGTTAGAATTGTTATAATTTTTTTTTAAAATTTTATATTTGAATTTATAAAGTTTTTATTTTTAAAACAACTCTAACATTTATCTATAAATTATGGATATATAAATATTCAAAATAAAATTTAAATAAATATTAGTGCAAAATATACATTTAAATAAATTTAATTTTGTTAAAAATATCAACTATAATAAAAATACCATTTTGAAATTTATATAAAATTTAAATTTGATACAGGATGAAATTGATTCAGTTTTAATAAAATTGGGACCAAATTGAGACAAAATAACAAATATAGGGACTACATTGAGACTTTTCACATCTAATAGTGACACGTGGCACTGTCACTGCCACATCACATTGTCTTTGCCACGTGGCACAATGTCAGATTGACACGTGACAATTTTAATTTTTTTTAAAAAAATTATAAAAAGAAAATTAAAAATTAAAAAAAAAGTCAAAAAAACCATGTGCTGACACGTGACACATAATTAGCACCGTTACTGGTCAACTAACGGAAAGGAATTAATTGCAACGAATTTTTGAAAATAGGGACTCAATTGAGTCAAATAAAAATCGGGGGACCTACTTGAGATTTCGCTACAAAAATGGGGACCTATGGAATGATTTAACCTAAAAAATTCTAAACTAGGTTACACATATGAAATCTTTGCCTACGAAGGACAAAAGTAGGGGATAAATTCGGACCGATCAGGCGGGTGGGTAAGGGGATAAATTTGTTGGCCCGTACAAATTTACCCCTCACATCTTGTACAAGCTAAAGACAGGGTGGGACGGGCTGGCCCGCTGGCCTATTTACAAAATTAAATATTCTTTTTTTAATTTTTTTATCATTCATCATATTGTTTCTGTAAATTTCTTTTATTATTATTATTGTTATTATTATTATAATAATTGTATATAAGATAATGATTTTAGTTTTCAAATATGAAATATTTTTTTATGCATTTTTAAATTAACAAATTTGTACATGTCTTGTAAGGTGACATGCTATTGTATTTTAACTATTATCTCCATTGCTATTGTTTATTATTTTTAATTAGTTAGACTAATTGAAATTATTTTGATAGGAAATGAATATCAATTATTATGAAAAAATAAAAAAAGTTTTTATTTTACTTATCACAAAAAAAAATTTATTTTGCGTCACAAATGTGGACCAACCTGCGAACTCGCGGGATGGGGTGGGTAAGTAAAGTAAACCCATTTTTGACCTACGTGATGGACCAACCTAACATGCACTTTGCAGGGCAAAATGGGCTGAGTTGGTCCAATTTGTCATCCCTAGACAAAAGTATATAAATATGGAAAATGCTAACCAGTGCCCTTATGGCACTTGTTAAGGAATAATAATTGTACTTTGGTATCATCAATTTTACATTGAAGCTGAAAGAATTAAATACACTAATTAAAATAGTATAAATGCACATAATAAATTTTATACAGACAAAAATACCCTTTTAAATTTTTAGACAATAACTTACTGTTGTTACATATCAAGGACTTTGGAATTTTTAAGATCTCTACTAAAAAAGAAAAAAAATTCAGTTAAGTTTCAAATTGACACTTTAATTGTTTTCTTTTTGTAATATTTTTAGATGTTTAACACTAATTTTTTTGTTGGTTTTTCTGTTAATTTAAATTTTCTTATATTTCATTATATTTAATTTTTACAAACATTAAATATAGTTATTTTATTATTTAATTAGTTTTTAAATTTTATTTGTGAACATTAAATAAAATATTAAATACATACACATGTACAATATTTATGGGTATTTTGGTCTCTTAAAGAAAATAAAGTTGAATTAATAATTATTACGTCAGATTTTATTTAATATTACACTTATCTATATACTTTTGTAGGATCCAATGTATACTAATTATCCTTAACCAGTGCTCTAGGGGCACTGGTTAGCAAGTTATTGTCTAAAAATTAAAAGGATATTTTTGTTTGTATAAAATTTATATGTGCATTTATACTATTTTAATTATTGTATTTAATTCTTTCAGTTTCAATGTAAAAATGATGATACCAAAATACAATTATTATTCTTTAACGAGTGCTCTCAGAGCACTGATTAACATTCTCCATAAATATAATATAAATAAATATAATATAAATAGATAACATTATTCATTAGATCCAATTATTATAGGATTTGTTGACTATTATATATTTTTGACTTGAGTGTTAAGAATAATTTTTGTGAGAAAAATAATATATTTCAATCTTGTAAGTACAAATATATATATATATATTATTTTTCAGATAACTTCAAAATTTTTGAAAACGTATACTATAATTCATAAAGTATAATAATGCATAACTCCAAATTTAATTAGATAATGATATTATATACGTTACTAAAGTTTTGTGGGCTTTAAAAAACGGGTAAATGATGAGATGGCTTTTTTTACATTAGAAAGAGGGATCGGAATGCGAGTTTACGCGTCGAAGGAGAATGACGCGGCTTGACCGTCAACCGTTACGTTTCAACACTCTCCTCTCCCATGCCCAACCACCACATGCAACCTCTCACACCCTTTTCCGTTTTCCGTTATCTTCTTTTCTTTAAACAATGCGTTACTCTACCCCTAATTTCTCACTCTTCTTTTACACCAATTTAGAACACAAAAAACTACCAACAATTTCTGTCACTGCACTCAGATTGACCATAGTTTCACTTCATTCATTCAATCTCATTGGGTCTTTCTCGTCAATGTACTTCATTAAATACTCTATTTTTCAACTCAAAAGAGTAAATAAAATCTTTAAACGGTTTAGTATCTGACGGTTTATTTCATGTAAAATTAATATGTGATAATTTCATTAATGAAGGAAGACAGTTATTGGCAGTAGTAATGAGAAAAAAACATTAATAAAAGAATTGATTAAAAACATTATTAATTGTTGATAGATGAATTTAAATTAGATTGTAATGATTAATTATTGTAGTAGAAGGAGTGATAAAGTAAAGGAAGCGAAGAAAAGAAGAGGGTTAAGTTACGTGGGGGAGTGGAGTGAAGTGGAGTGAAGTGAAATAAACCATGGTTAGTGAGTGGCTAAGTTTAGCAATAGTATGAGCATAAGCTTAGGTCACAGTGGCGTACGGACAAGGTGACGCGTGTGATCTCATCCCCCGAACAACGCGCTTTCCCACTCCACTTCTCCAAAATACCCTCCACCGCCCTATTTATCATTCAATTCCCTTCCTCCATTTCACTTCCTCCTTCTCTTCACTCACTTCTTCTTCTTCCTCTGCAAGCCAAACCAAACCTAACCAAACCATTCTTCACTCTTACTCTTCCCTTTTTATCCTTTTCACCCTTTTCATGGCATCATCTCAGAACGTCGCTAGCATTGAGCCCTGGATGATGTTTCGTCCATCCGTCTCCGATTCCTTGCTGGCTGAGTTCTTCAACCGCGACACCGATTCCATCACCAGGGCCCTTCAGAAGTCTCTCTCCGCCGCCGCCGTCTTCCCGGAAGACAACGACTTTACTCCCTTTGTCGCCACTCCCGACACTGCCGCCGCCGCCGCCACTCCCACCGTCTCCAGCCTCTCCGGCTCCGACCAGGACTCTGCTCCCCGACGCCGAGGCCCGCAGCCCACAGGCAAGATCTCCAAGCGGAAGTCGCGCGCCTCCAAGCGCTCCCAGACCACCTTCATCACGGCGGACCCGGCCAACTTCCGCCAGATGGTGCAGCAGGTCACCGGCGTCAGATTCGGCGCTGCCGCGCCGATTGCGCCCTCGGTTCTGAAACCCGAGCCGCAGCGTCCGGCGGGGAACCTGGCGAGGTTTTCCGGCGGCGCAGGTTGTCTGCCGACGCTGGACACCTCGGCGTTTCTGTTGGACCATCATCAGCAGGTGGTGGGTCCCACCTCGGCAGGATCCGGGCCTGCCAGCGGGCTTTCTGGGCCCGGTCAACTCCCTTTCGCCCCGCCCCTGGCAGGCTTAGATTCTCACGCTGCCTCCTTCGGTTCCGCAGGCTTAGATTTTGACACCTTCTCCTCCTTTCCCACTCTGGAGTCGTGGAAAGTGATGTGAGGCAAAAAATTCAGATTCTCAGAAAAATTTTCACTTTCCCCCTTTTTGCCCCTCTCGCGGGTTAATCAATCGGGCCGGGTAGCCAGCTAGCTAGCTAGGATGACGATGACGATCTTGTGTAAATTTGGGATGGGAATGAATGGATATCAGGATATGCATGTAGTATTTTTTCTCTTTCTCTCTCTGTAATTTGTCACATAGTTCCTTTATTATTACTGTTATTAAGGAGGTGTAATGGAGATATGGTAGCCATGTTTAGTTTAATTAACCTTAATCAATTAAATTCCAAGTTTATGTATGAACAATGTGGTGGCCCTGGACCACATTATGTTATTGGTATACATATTTTTTGGCTTGATTTGTTCTCGGAAACCGCCATAACTAATGTCGGAAATTACTTGGTGTTTATTGTTTTGGAAAAAGAGAGATGAATTATGAAAGAATATAGATAGATTAGGTGTGGTAGGAGACAGCATGGATGCGCATGTGCAGCGTGTCAACCTTGTTATGCTGCTTGTCTAAGGATCTAGTGGTTCGGTCTAAGAACTCTGACTTGGTCTTGGAAAGTTATGGTACGCTTATTTGTTTTGAGTGTGTGGGTTTGGCTGAATTTGGGTGCTGAAGTAACTCTCTTGCATTGTGGGTTTTCATGTGCATTCAAGGGTACGTGACTAGGTGGTGGTCCTGGTTAAAAAAGCACAGAAGCGCGCTTTTATGGTTTGAGTTTAGATAGCTAATTATACGCATATCTTTCACTTTCGTTGAAACAGAGCCCGGGCCACTGTTCATTTTGGGGGTTTATGTTCATTTGCATTTTCGACACCCATGTCCGTTTCTTCTTAATCATTTCCGTAGCTTTCATATCACCGAATCCTTTAGTCAAAATCAATTTAAAAAACCAAAGTTTCTCCATCAACATCTCCACTATAAACCAAAATCACATGAATGTGTTACCACTGTGAATAATAATAATGTGCGTGATTAGGTGCCAAATTTTAATCACTAAACTTATCCACTTCTTTCACTTTTGACTCTTTCTTTTCCCATTTTTTGCAAGAAACTCAGAAGAAGGAACTCAGCAACTTGGGCATCAAGTCACGAAAAGTGTTGTTAACATGAAGTTGTGGACTCACTGTACGGTGTTTGACTATTTCGATTTGTCTGGGCGAACATATCCATGTGACCATGTGATCACTTCATTACTTCATTAACGCTTAGGCTCTAAAACATTTACCTGTTAACGTGTTCCTATTTAATAATAATATTCCGCATAGAAATCTAGAACATGAACGACCAAGTCCGAGAATGCAAGGGGTGCTTTTTATTTAATTTAACATGATATGTATAAAAATAATAAGAATGTAATGAACCAGTTGGTATTAAGTTAATCGAAAGCATGTTGGGTTTACTCGAGTCAAGGGGTTTAATATAAGATTCAAATATCTGTTAGGTAGGAGAATAGTCTGACTTGGGGTCTTGAGGTGTCTCTACAACCATTTTCTATCACACATTTCACAGAACTTGGATCCTTTCTTCTCTCAAGAATGTCAAGTGTGTCAATCCACTAGGCATATAAAAATGCAAAAAATATACATTTGACTCTCATGGCTGTGGATATGTTTATCTAGGTATGTGTGAGAAACTTGAAACAGTGATTAGGGTTTTGTGATTAGGGTTTTGGAAGGTATAAAAGAAAACTAGGCCAGGTTTTTCTTCTACAAAACACATATCCTAAAATTATATGCTTAAATTATTGAATCAATGCAAATCATGTCTTCCATCTCCCATTGTGTTGTTAAAACAATTTTTCTCTGAATTTCAGTCATTCATCAAAATGACATATTTCTCCACAGCATTCCAATCAGAAAGAAAACTACAATCATATGGTCCTACTTCTAAACAAGTCAAATTGATAGAGGTTAATTGTGTTTTTTATTTCTTGTTTTTATTTATTTATTACAAAATTGACATATTGTTTTGACTTGTTTCAAAATATTTGTACAGAAAATACTAAAGACATTTTTATTCAAATATTTAAAAAAGTGAGAATCAATTGAAAATTTAACGCGACAATTTTTGTAGTTAAAAAGGTGAAAATGAAAATAAAATACATAAGTAAACACCCCTAAAGAGATATGAATTTATGCGAATATAAAATCACCTTAAATTTTACATTTTAACGTATATTAATTATAATATATTTTTTCTTATCTTTTTTTGCAAGCCTTTCGTGGATTCGAACTTAGTTTAATTAGGCTTTTTGTGTGAGTCCTTGAATCTAAGTACATGAAGATTACTTTGGTCTTACTTACATGACGAGAGACAAGGGATTTTTATCCAATTAAGTATCTAGGATTTTTAACTTTGGATGTTTTAAGGAAAGTAATCAAACAAGGATCTCAAATGTATTAATTTGTTTGACGGAGAGCCACCTAACACATCACGTTCTATATCTTGATTGGTTTCAAAGATAATCTGATCATACAAGCAAGCAAGAACCAACTATAGGACTTCACTTTTGGGTGTTGTTCTATAAAGATGAATAATCAAGTAGAGATCCAGAATAATGTTTTATTACTTACATATGTAGTTAACAACATAAATTTTGTCGCAATAATAATATAAGTTTTACAATATGATTATTTTGTTTTTATATATACTATTTGTTCTTACAGAGACAATATACAGGAACAATATATATTATGCGAAATCTCCTAAGTGATCTTCTCATGTTCTAAGGTCTTCACTTCAAAGGTATCTCATCCTCAACTTCCGAATACAGGATGAGAGGGTACTTACAAAAGACACTCTGATACTAAAGTCACTTTGAGATACTTGGGTCAATTGCCAAAATAATATCGTAAACATATACTTTGTACAATGTGCCTTTTACAATAGGGTTTATGGTTCTTACATGGTTGGGCTTGAATTTGGTAGTCTAAATTACCTGCTAATCTTGATTAACGACGTAATCCAGGGTTATTTTCCTTTGAGATGATTAGGTACTTAACTAGTTTGAGTACATGTCGTCCTACTGGGCTGACATATACCCGACCAAACTATATACTTGGATGATATCTCTGGACAGATAAGCTGGGCATATGAGTTTCAATGACTCTCCTGAGTTTTAGTGTCCCAGGAGGGGCGAGGACGAGTAGTCCCTTGTGCAGGTTGAGAACCACTAGTCCCTTGTCTGAGAGGAGGATAATAGTCTCTTACATTTTGCTTCTTAGGACTAAGTACCTTAAAGGGCGATGATAGGTAGTCCATTGGCTTTGCAATCTTGATGTGTTTGCACATTAAAGACTGCCAAGCGATTGTATAGGTCTCGAATGCTGACTCTTAGGCTTGTGTATCCTAGAATATGAGTAGAGGAAGCCAACTGTTATTTTAGTATTACATATTTAAACTATTTTATGTTACTCACAAAATCTTTAATCTTTAAACCAAAAAGAATAATCAATCATAAATGTATTTTTATAAGAAAAAATATATATTAATAAACATTCAATATATCACTTTTCTATATTTTTAACAAAATCTTTATGTTATTACGAAAATAATGTTTAACATGAACTCATACAATATATCAATTTTCATCTTTTATATTTGTTACCTAAATTTTTTAACTAAGTTTAAGTTAACACATTTTAACAATAAATAAATAAAAATTCATCTTTTAAAATATTTTTGTTTAAATACCTTCTATTAAAGATTGTCTATAGATATTTTGTCCTATTTGAAAAGCTTTTTCATTTATCATGTTAAAGACTACTCTCTCAATCCCTAATACAATACAGAATCTAGAAGGCATCGATAATCTTTTAATAAGGGTATAAAAAATATGGATATATCGGAAATATTATTTTAAAAATTGAGTTAATAATTTGTACATGTTATATATTAATAATTAATAATATGGAGAGTATCATTCATTTATTTATTTATTCTTTAGTCCACGATCTTACGTGTATAATTGTGAGACTATTATCGGTGAATCAAAAGCATTGGTGACTTCCTCTCCAAAATCAAAACTCCACAATCCACTCGTAAAGCAACAAAAAAAATCATTGATTGTTCAGATTGACTCATGGATTTTGATATTACTGGTTAATGGTTAATAGATGATGAAAAGAACTACTTCATCCTATTTTTTACCTGTCCCATTATTGATGTTTAAAAAATAAAGTGGGCTAGTTTTCAGTATGATAGAGCGGGTTGAAAATTTTAATCTCTCTTACCAAAAGAATAATAAGGTGGATAAGGTGAATTAACATACTGATCTGACAATTTTTTTCTAATTTCTTTAAAACAATTGTTATTTTTTAATTATTTTATTTTAAAGTGTTATATATATATATATATATATATATATATATATTAAAACCAAATTTAAGTATTTTTGAAGTTTTAATTGGTTAATTAATGTCTCTAATTAAATAAATTAAAATAATCATTAATTTTATATGTTAAGTTATTTTAATATAATTAATAAATGAAACTTAATTTGTAAATATTAATTATTTAAGTTACAAGTATAATTGTATCATTAAAGTAATATAACACAAAAGAAATCAATTTTTTAAATTATTTTTTATAAATCATGTCGCATTCTATCCTAAATCTATCAAATTGATATGTAAATCTGAACAAATCAAAAGAATCTAGAAGTTAAAAACTTCAATATAACCTGCTAAATTTTAGAGCATGATGAGACTCGTTTTGTCATCTCTATTTATTAACAAAAATCATTTTAATAAGTTGATTAATAATAAAACTAGTGTTTGATCTTGAAGTGCCATGATTAGAATTGGAAGTAAGTTTGATTAGTTAGAGGTAGAAAATGATGCCTCCACATAAATAGATAAGATTTTGGGGAAGGAAGATTACTACATGCATAAAAGAATGTATTGAAACCCTTGAAAGACGCATAATAATTGCGAAGGAGAGAGGAAAGAAGCAATGAAAGAGAAAAGAGATGACGAATGCAATAACGCAAGAGTTTGAAAGGTAAGTTGTGATGAAAAGGAGATGAAGATGCCATTGTGCCCCACAGCTCGGCAACTTTATCACAAAAAAAATGTTTTTCGTCCAATGCGAGAGAAGAGAAGATTGGAAAAGGAAAGAAGTAAGTTGTGTATAGGTAGGATACACCCACTCATACGCCATTTCTTTCTTTTCGATCATCACCAAAATTCTTTGCACTAATCATGCAATTTTTTTGAGTTCAAGATCAATTCAACAAGATTAAAACCTATCTAGGGTTAGGGTTTGGGGTAGATGGTATAAGATAAGGCAAAGTTCTACTCCTAGGTTATATCACAATGATTTGGCCTAAGCTACTTTGTAGTTATGTGGTTATGTGGCATCACAACTCAATCCTATTTCAATATTAGTTATTATTTTATGTTGTGTAACATCATGGAACTTTACCATCAACACTATAATGGCAACAACCAGTTATAGACTAAACCAAAAGTTTTGTGGTGACCATCTAAATGGTGGAGTCTATTATTTCTATTATATTTATTTATTAACGAATTAAATTTAAGATGGATATTGTGGCTTAGTAGTTCCAAATTAGTATATTAGGGTTATGTGGCTTTATTTATTTGTTATTTAAATATACTAAACAAAATAAGAAAAATATTTATTCACTCCTTTTGATTTAGCATCGTTGTGTTTTGGAATTAAGTTTGCTCTTCTTCTTCTCCGAAAAAATATTCTAATAAAATATGTTGTTAACAAAATCATAATTATATATTAATGACCAAAGTTCAAAATGAAAGGGGTTTTAAATTAGAAGCACTTAATAATTAGAACAAACATTACCCTAAAAAGATTTTTATCCTTAGTAAATTATATCTATTCTAAGAAATCAAATTTTGTTTAAGTGAATTTTTTGTATTATTGATGCCAACGTTTTAGATATGTTAGCTTATTACTAATTTAGAAAATATTTTGAAGATTAATTTCTAAGGCAACTAATCTATAAAATTTTTGGTACATTAATCATTTAGTAACCAATTTGAAATCTTCATGAATTTGGTATATTTCCAACTTTCTCAGTAGAAAAGTAAATTGGTTCCGCTACAATTAAAGAAGAAAACACATTCTAAATTAATTTGAAGTACGATGTTTAATATACATTGTTTTAACATGGTTAAATAAAGTGTTTTTTTTTATATAAAAACTCATTTTAAAAAAAAAAGTATGTTAGAAACTACTATACATTTTGACTTCCAAAATATTATAGCATGAAAATTTGTAAAAAAGAAGAAAAACAGATATAAAAATATGAGGGATTAAACCAAACTCA
>Ga0209589_1008493_pt1 | contig 15997 bp, 10 predicted proteins | sample CowpeawhiteBW_FD_187525 | JGI IMG/M metagenome (GOLD analysis project Ga0209589, IMG submission 187525) | Root nodule microbial communities of legume samples collected from California USA - Cow pea white BW (SPAdes) (version 2) | ecosystem: Host-associated > Plants > Roots > Nodule | place: USA... | reverse complement strand
GAAAACGTTCTTTTTTTTACTCTCATGAGCTTTTTGTATATTCTTTTTTTTATGAATATGGAAAAAAATAATAGTGTATTATGTATTAATAATAATGAATATATATATATTTTTTTAATAATTATGTGTCTTAATTTTTTATTAGATTATGATCAATTATTTTTTGGTATTATTTACAAGAAAGGTATATTGATAAAGAATGAAAGAATAAATTAATCGTTTAAGAGTGATGAAAAGGAAATTAATTATTGACTAAAACAAGATATATTCAACTTCACATATTTTAAAGCATTATACTAATGATAACAAATGTTCCGTTAAAGAAGTTATTTTTTGAAGCATTATACCAATGATTGAATCTAATGATCTCAAAATTATATTACTTTGGCTCCTCCTACGTTTTTGGTCAAGATCCGCCACTGGCTACCACCATATAGACCACACGTGGGAATTATTCAGTCACGGACCGCAATTCGTATTCATCACAAGACTACCAATCTCACTGGCTACAATCATGAAGGGTAATCAAGTGAACCATCTGTACTAGTAATAATATTTCAAGGGTATTTCCTATACAAATATCATCATTATAAAATCTTGAGACCTTAGAGCTCGGAGCAAATAGTTTTTCTGGCTTAATTCCAAATCAACTTGCTAATTTGGTCAAGTTACTACATTTGAATTTGAGCCAAAATAAATTTAGGAAAAATATTCCCTCCAAGTTTGGTAAATTAAAATATCTTCAAAGTCTTAGATCTTAGCATGAATACTTTGAGTGGAAAAATACCTCCCATGCTAGGAGATATGAAAAGCTTAGAAACATTAAATCTCTCACACAATCATCTTTCGAACGATCTCCAGCTTTGATGGGTTGATAAGTTTGATATCTGTTGATATATCATACAACGAATTACAGGGTCCACTTCCGAACATTTCAACCTTCAATATGGCTACAATCGAAATATTGAGAAATAATAAAGGCTTGTGTGGTAATGTCTCTGGCGTGGTACCTTGCCCAACATCACGTCACAAATATCAAAATCATGAGACTAACATATATAGTCATATTGGTATTTTTTACCTATTGGTTTTTGCATTTCTGTGCTAGCATTATTTCTCTTTGGAGTTTCATATCTTTTTCGAAGGTCAAAGAAAAAAGAACATTCAGATCCATAATCATCAAGCAAAATCCATTTGCGATATGGAGTTTTGACAGAAAGATGGTGTATGAGAACATAATTGAAGCCACAAAACACTTTGACAATGAACATATCATTGGAGTTGGATGACAAGGAAGTGTTTACAAAGGTGAATTGCAAACGGGTCAAGTCGTTGCTGATAAGAAACTCCATTCATTACAAAATGGAGAAATGTCAAATGTTAAAGCTTTCACAAGTGAACTTCAAGCTTTGACAAAGATTCGACATCGTAACATTGTGAGGTTATATGGGTATTGTTTCCATTCTCGATTCTTATTTTTGGTGTATGAGTTCTTGGAAAGGGAAGCATAGATAAGATTTTAAAAGAAGATGAAGAGGTAATTGATAAAGATATTATATATCTTCTGCTTTTATTTATATTGATAGAGATATCATATATTTGATTCTCTCTTATTATTATCAAATATTATGTTTTATTAGGTTTTACTTTTCTATATGATGAGACATTGTACTCTATATATTGAACAAAAAGGTTCTAATAAATTAGTAAGCAAGCTCTCTTTGAGTTATTTTTCACCAAACACTTATTGTCCGTTTCTGTACGCATTTTTGTACGCATGCTTCCTTCTCTCATGGTTTATACATACTAACATGGTATCAGAGCCAGGTTAGAGCCTATCCTAGTAAGATTTTTTGGACATTCTATTCCACCCATTATCAAACCGCTAACGGACCACCCATTTCTAGATGTACGCACGAGATGTATATATCTCGGTGTGAGGGGTGTGTTGGAAGTCTCACATCGACTAGAGATAAGGTAATTTCATAGTATATAAGTAGGGTGTAAACCTCACCTTACAAGTTGGTTTTGTGGGATTGAGTTAGGCTTAAAACTTCACTTCTAACATACTCTAAATTTAATAATTCTATAGCTTTTCTTTACTAGTCTTGTACTTGTTCCAAAAGATTATAATAGGCTTGTATGTTTTGTCTTATTTTTGTGAAATATTATGATAACTCCTTAATTTCACAAGAGAACTTGCATGCACGATAGAAATAAATGAAAAATGTGACGTATATAGCTTTGGGTATTCATACTGGAAATACTTTTTGGAGAGCATCTGAGATATTTTATAAATTCATTATTGATGTCTTCTTCGTCGAATGCCATGAATTCAAAACTTGGTGTTCCTTCATTGATTCATTGATTGGTAAGTTAGATGAACGTCTTCCACATCCGACAAAACCAGTTGTTAAAAAGATAGATTCAATTGTAAGGATGGAAAATGCTTGCTTGTCTCCCTCGTTCTCGTCCTACCATGGAGCTAGTTGCCAACTTCTTTTCAATATACAAATCATATTCATTAGATTGATTACAAGGTTGAATTTACCAAATATGCATTATGTTGTAACTTTCATCCTAGTCTTGATGTTCCGTGACTGTTCCTCTCTTTTGTATCTGAATTTCGTTTGGTCATGTGCTGTTTAACTGGCAAATTTAGTTCAGTGTCGTGGGTTTGTTTATAAAAGGTGGTGAATTATATTTTTAAAAGAATTAATTTTAATTTCATATGAATTCAAATTTGGTATTTTATACTTTGGAGATCTTCTGTTTTTGATAAACAGAAATATTATCGTAGTTATATATATATATATATATATATATATATATATATATATATATATATATATATATATATATAAAGATGCAGTGTTTTGGAATACTTATTCCTTCTGTCAGTTTAACTTGCAAAAAGGGTAAAATTTTCAATGGATCTGTGATGTATTTTTTTGATTTGTTTACTATCTACGTAATTGGGTATATATTTTTGTATTTAGGAATGTATAATACTGTATTCCAAATTGTATAAATTAAATTACATTTGTATTCTTAATTATATAATTTAAAATGTATTTTTTATTTTATATTTCAAAATATACAATTTCAAATACAAAATATTTACAATTGGATATAGAAAAATTTATGAAGATATAGATTAAAATTATGGAGGTACAGGAAAAAATAACTGTTATATGTAGCCATACAACGTAATCCAAGCTAACTCATTATAGGTCCCTTTTATTGTCATCCCTATGGGGCTTCTTCCTACATCTCCAACCGTTTCTTTTGTACTTCCAAAAACATATATAATTTTATCTTTGCCCATAGTAAAATGTGAAAAAGATAAAAAAAGTAACTGTCTCTCTTTGCATTCACTGGACCCCTACTTTTTTATATTACTGCAACACACTCTCCTCCCATACATGCGCCACTTTCTTCACAATCCTCACATCACATTCACAAATACAACACTCACAATGCATCACTCCAGCCCTTACTCACCACACTCACTAAACACTCCACTCAAACCTAATGCACACAAACCCATGCCACTCATGTTCACGACACACACACACTAATTTCACTCACCACACTCATTTCTTTTCTCTCATTCACTATCACTCACCAGTAGTACCGTTAACGCCACCATTCCAGTCGCGCCGACCACAAAATCGGCATGAGGAAGATGATCTTCTCCACTGCAGCGTTCAATCTCGCGCCACCATCTTCATCAACATAACCAACGCACAGTCATGAAACAATGGAAGCCACTACAGCTTCCTCCGTCCTCTTTGCACCGCTGCAGCGAAATGTTTGCGAGAGAAAATGCAGCAGCGAATGCACCATCCTTTCTCCTCGTGCACTAGCGGAATTCGAATTTAAAAATTTCAGAAACGAAATTTGTGATCCGTTTCAGAAAAGTATGAAACGGATCCCGAAATCCGTTTCATAAAAAAACATGAAAATTTATGAAACAGATTTTGGGATCCGTTTCATACTTTTCTGAAACGGATCACGAATTCCGTTTCTGGAAAAAAATATTTAAAATTTGTGAAACAGAATTCGTAATCCGTTTCAAAAAAGTATGAAACGGATCCCAAAAACCGTTTCATAAAAAAAAACATGAAAATTTATGAAACGGATTTTGGGATCCGTTTCATACTTTTCTGAAACGGATCACAAATTCCGTTTCTGAAAAAAAAATGAAAATTTGTGAAACAGAATTCGTAATCCGTTTCAGAAAAGTATGAAACGGAATCCGTTTCATAAAAAAACATGGAAACTTATGAAACGGATTTCGAGATCCGTTTCATACTTTTCTGAAACGGATCACGAATTCCGTTTCTGGAAGAAAAAAATTAAAAAATACCAAACGGATTTTAAAATCCATTTCGCTTTTACTTGAAACGGATCACAAAATATGTTTCACATAATAAAAAGGAAAAAAATTACAAAAATGATATTAACATTCCAACCATTCAAATTAAATTCCAAAACATTCTAGGAGGAGGATAACCTGTCAGCAGAGAAGACAAGAGAAGAGCTTTCCAAAAAAAATGAACGAAATTGAACCTCAGATGCATGCTAGGTGTGTGCTGCGAGAGAGAAAAGCGAGTGTGCACTGTGCATGTGTGTGTATACATGAAAAGTTTTAGGTGTGAGTGTAATTTGATGTGTTGTGGTGAGTGAGAAAAATGTAAAATCGTGAGTGTTTTGTGCTTGAATTAGGTGAGTGAAGTGAATGATGAGTGATTTAGGAAGGTGAGTGAATAATGAGTGAAAAGGGTGAGTGAAGTGAGGTAGGAGAATGGAGTATGGGTTCCACTACTGTGTGTAAGGAGAAAATGGTCATTTTTGGAGGTACAGGAGAATCCTTTGGGGTGCAGGAAGAACCCCCCACCCCTATTGTTTTTTAACTGTAGCCCATTTCTCTTTCTTTTTTCATATTTGACGAAATATCTTCATTGAAAAAAAGATATTTTTACCAACATGTTTTAATACGATCTAATTTAAGGAATAATTTAAAACTATTTTAGATATTTATTATTTTTCCTGCTATTGTTTCTAAAATTTTATTTAGCAGGTAATTCCTTCGTGGATAATTATTTCCTACAAAATTATAAAATTCGCAAGTATTTTCTATAAAATTTGTTGCGAGAAGTGTTTCATACAAAATATTTTGCAAAAACAAAAAATTGGTAGCAATATGCAATTTTTTTTTTCATAACAAAATTTATAAGTATTTCCTACAAAAAATTTTCAAAACAAAATTTGTAGGAAATATGAGTTTTTTAAGTACTCATTGAGCCCTCAATATTTTGAAACTAAATTTATTTTTCAATTATCTTTACCACGTTAGATTTTTCTATTACTTATTTGACATGACAATTATCTTCACTATCACTCAACTTAAATATCGTCAAATAATATTTTGTTGCAACATATCAAAATGAGGAGGATCTCTCAGATCTACTAAAGCTAATAAAAATTAAAAATTTATAAAATAAAAAATATAAAAATATAATATTAGAAAAATAATAAAATTATAAATTATAAATTCATAAAATTAAGAAATTATGAAGTATAAAATAAAAATTTATAATTTTATAACTTTATAATTTAATAAATTTACAATTTTATGATTATACAATTTTATAGTTTTTAAATTTAATTTTTTTTATTTATTAATTTATGATTTATAATTTTATAAAATAAAAATAAATAAAAAATATATAGTATTACAAAAATAAAAATATATAAATATAAATTTATAAAATTAAGAAATTATGAAATATAAAATAAAAATTTATTATTTTATACTTTTATAAAATAATAACATGATATAAATTTAGAAAATTATAAATCTTAAAATTAAGAAATTGTAAAATTTAAAAAATTTAAAAACTATAAAATTATAAAATCATAAAAATATAAATTTATTAAATTTTAAAAAAATAAAATTATAAAATTATATATTTTGATTTTATATTTCATAATTTTATAAATATATAATGATATATTTTTTTATTTTGTAATTTTATTTATTTTTTATTTTTTAAATTTTGTATTTTATAAATTTGTAGTTGTTATTAGCTTTAAGAATAATTTTAGATCAATACAATATCAAATCTTTGAAAGAGATCCTCGTCAATATGATTTTTTGGAAAAAAGTATTATGTGGTGATATTTAAAAGGGTTGATGAAGCAAGATAATTGCCACATCATTTAAATAACAGAAAAAAAAAATCTAAAGACAGTAAATTGAAAAATTTTATAAAATTTTAAAGACTTAATAGATCACAAAAATTTAATAAGTACTCAAATAAAAGTTTCCAAATCTATTATAGATCCAAAACATAATTAAGCCTGTAAAATTATATCTAACTTACTAATAGTAACTAATTATTTTGGTCTCTAAAATTATATGTGTCGGTCAGATGACTCAACTGCATTGGATGCATTACTAAATTATAGAGACGAATTTTATATTTCCACAAAAATATTATATACAACATACAAAATTCTATCTATATTATTGTTTGCAGAAATTGTGTTGTCAATATCAAATGATTTCTATTAAAGTAAGGGTTAATGAATTGTGACTATAAAAAGCTTGACAACTTTAAAGTGTCATAGGTATTTTGGATTATATATATATATATATATATTAAAGGGTTAAATATGTTTTTATTTTTTTAACTTTTAGTAAAAATTGGAAATAGTCTTTTTTCAAAACTTTAGATTAATTTAGTTCTCAATTTTAGAAATATGTGTATTTAGTCATTTTAACTATTTTTTTAGTTTATTTGATATTTCAGGCTTATTTTATAGTAGTATTTGAGTTATCTACATTGTTTAACTCATTTTCACTTCAATGTTAGTTGAAAGACGCATTTAAAACATCAAATAAATTTAATAAAATTTGATTAAAACAATTAAATTCACCCAGTGTTTAAAGATGATGTACTAAATTAATCCAAAATTTTAAAAGAAGACTAATTTCAATTCACTCAAAGTTAAAAAACAAAACATATGTTAACATATATATATATATATATATATATATATATATATATATATATATATATATATATATATATATATATATATATATTAACATAAGTTAAGCCACGCATAGCTTCACTGTTATTTATTTATATTATTATGTTTCATATTTCGCTTACTGTTAACACTACGTTATAATTACTCAATATTAAATATATAATCTTAGGGTTCAATTTTTGTCTCGCAAGCATATATTGACCTTTCATTATTTCTTAATTTTACTAATTCTTGGTGTCAGGGTAGAGTACGTTCAACCAATTGTTAACATATGTTATTATTTTATTGGTGCATTAGAGTCAATTTTACTGAATTTAATAACATTATTTATACAATTGACACTAAATTGAATGACAACTAATTAACATAATGAGTGATTCTCAACTAGGTATCGAGGAACTACTCAATAATTCTTTGGAGGAATAAATGGAGAACTTTGTATAGAAAGTTAGATATATATACAAGTTACGTTTTAATAGATGGTAACCAATCTCTTTCCCTAATTATAGGTTTATTTGTTGAACGGGAGTTTTGTTTTTATTTCCGTAATTGTGTGTTCTTTTTCTTCTTCTTTTTAATTAATAAATGTTGACACATGATTGCAAATTGTTAGGTTCACAAAGAGGTTTCACTAGGGAGATATAACACCAATGAGACCTGAGTCCAATTACATAAGGTATTGACACCACTCTCAACCCAAAACCTTAAGACAATAGGTTTATGGGTCTTTATTCTTATATAGTGCTCTACTTTCTCATTTGTAGTCAATGTGGGACTTAGACTCACACTTGGATTCTTAACAATCTCCCCCTCAATGGTGAGTCCCTTCAACTACATTGGTACACTCCCTCTCAGACTCACACTTCCCTCAAGGGTGAGTCCCTTCACTCTCCCTCCGACGGAAGCATTCCTCTTGCTACTCATTTTAAATTGATTGTTAAACAGAGTCCTTCAAATGAAGCTGAGAAGGCATATATGAGTAGAGTTCCTTATGCATCTGCAGTGGGCAGTTTGATGTATGCAATGGTGTGCACAAGACCAGATATGCACATGTTGTTGGTACAGTCAGTCAATTTTTGTCAAACCCAGGTAGAGAGCATTGGAATGCTGTGAAATAGATTTTGAGATATCTTCATGGTATTGTTGATATGAAGCTTTGTTTTGGAGGTGATAAGCCTAATTTGGTGGGATACTTAGATTCAGATATGGCTGGAGACATTGATTCCAGGAAGTCCACCTCGAGCTATTTGATTACTTTTGCAAGGGGAGTTGTGGCTTGGCAATCAAGACTGCAAAGTTGTGTAGCATTGTCTACTACAGAGGCGGAGTTCATTGTCATTACAGAAGCATGCAAGGAGTTGTTATGGTTGAAGAAATTCTTGCAGGAGCTTGGTTTTAGACAAGATAACTATTCATTGTTTGTTGATAGTAGAGTGTTATCCATCTTGGTAAGAATCCAACTTTCCATTCTAGATCCAAACTTATTGATGTTAGGTATCATTGGATACGTGATACTTTGGATGCTAAGCTGTTGGCAATGGAAAAAATTCATACAGATGATAATGGTGCTGATATGATGACTAAAGCATTGCCAAGAAGAAAGTTTGAAGTTTGTTGTGAGATCGCCGGTTTGACGGTTATCTCCACATATATAATTGTGAGGGGGAGATTTGTTAGGTATTAGGCTCCTTTCCTATGTGGAGAAAAGGCCCAAAAACATGAGAAGCCCATGTCTCGCTCAACCTCATAGAGAGGGGGCTGTAAAATAAATAGAGAGGCAAAACAATAGAGTCATGACACACTCAAAAACCTAACACGTAGAGGGAGAGATAGAGGAAAAAATCTGTTCACGTTTTTTACAGAGCTGTCACCGTAAAATCGACACTGCGGATTCGTTCACCGTTAGATCAGACTGAAAATTTTACAGCAGGTTCAGAACACATTGTTCTTCATTCTGACTGGTCGGATCGTTGATACGAGATTTGAGTTGGAATACATTAATTTCGCGCAGCAATAGTGATTTTATAAATTTTTCTTCTCTGGTTCTTCTCGATTTGAAAGCTTTGTTGCTTTGCTATTTGATTGGGTGTTGGCACTAATTTGTGCAGTTGATTGAGACTCATTTGTACTCTTGTTGATCATAGTGGAACTATTTCTTTGGTCTGGACGACTCGTGGGTTTTACCCTTTAACCGCTGTAAGCACTTTGAAAATAAAAAATGGAGTCTGTAACATATTACATCAGTTAAGGTGTGAAGCGGCGGCAGCAGCGGGAAGCGGCAGCAGCGGAAAACCAACGGCAACAGTAGTAAGTGGGAAGCTTTAGACCACCAACGTCGGAGAACCCTCGACGACGCGGTGGTGCGATGGAATGACGGCAGCGCGAATAGGCGCGGTTCAGAGCTTGACTAACGGTGGAGGAACTCCCAAGAAGCGGCGTCGTTGTTCGAATAGCGGAGAGCGGCTCCGTGAATGGTGGCGCGATTCGCGAAGGTGGAAGAGCAGCTGCGTTGAACGAAGAGCGGCAACACAAAGAGGGTGTGCGCAGAGGAAAGGAGTGGCTGCGCGGAGGAGAAGAGAAAGTGCGACGCCTGCGCGGAGGAGTGGTTGCGTGGAGGAGCGGTCGCGCGAGGAGAACCTGCGATGTTGTGCGGTGGCCGTGCAGTGCTGGTGTGAAGCGCCTGCCTGGAGGAGTGGTTGCGTGGAGGAGCGGCCGCGCGAGGAGAACCTGCGGTGCTGGTATGGTGCAGTGGCCGTGTGGTGCTGGTGTGGTGCGGTGGTCGTGCAGTGTGCGGTGCTACTGTGGTGCGGTGTGGTGGTTGGGAAACGAAGAGCGAAGAGAATGAAGAAAGCGCGAAGACGAAAAGGAGAAATGAGGGGGAAACCCCTGCTGAGAAAAATAATGGGTACTACATCGGTTAAACGGGGGAACCGATGTAGTATAACTATTCAACCTACTTTTTTATTTAATTTTTTAAAAAAAATGGGTATTACATCGGGTGTGTTGGGGAACCGATGTAATATAGTTCGTAGAAATTTCAAAAATGCCATCGCGCACTGTACTACATTATTTTTCGTGTAACTGATGTAATATCTTGTCGTAATATATCATTTATGCACTAGTGTCAGAAGAGTTTTCCACGTTAAAAATTTTTGGTGTCTTTATTTATGATTGTGGTGATTTATTATTGATGCTCTTTGATAGTTGCTCCTCCTCATAGATTTTTGCAAGTTAGGAGAAATTATTTCTACTGTATTATGTAGTATATTGTTTGTGGTGTTGTTTTTCCAATCACAAACAATACATATACATTCGTGTTTTTCACGTAATTATAAGAAAAATTAAATAATATCTCACCAATTATAAAATGCTTTGAAATATTATTTGACGTAAATTTGAGTTTATAGAGTATTGTTTTTTATACTTATATCAGAAAATTATTCATACAATTACCTATTTAACACCTACTATCTTTTTACCAACATGTTTTAATGTGATCTGCAAATAACCAGATTTCTTAAGTATATGTTGTAAAATATTTACGTCTTATAATCTGGAAGTATCTGTTGACTCTTGACAAACATATACTCTAGATTCATGCACTAGAACAAATTTTATTTTATTTATTACAACATTATACAATTGTTTCTAAAAAGATATTTAGTTTTAGTTAAGTATTAGGCTATCTATCATTACCGGAAAAAAATATTTGCAATATCAACATATAGAAACTCTTTTTTACCGATGAATTGAATTTTCAAGCTTTATGGTGTGTTTGGATAGAGTATTTTAATAAAGCAATTCATTTTTTTAAAGAATTTATATTTTTTATAATGAAATGTTTTGTTTGGATAGAGAAATTAAAAACTATTTAAAATAAAAACAAATTGTTTTGAAGTATTTCAATTAGTTAAATTAGTAGAAATTCAAATACCCTTAAAATAAGAAGAATTTGAAATTCTTCTCACTTAACCTCACACTCTGGACTCTCTGGTAGAGTTATCAATTTGGCTCAGTCAACAAGGTTTGGCCCTCACCCACGTGGGATAGACCAAAAAAGTCCGACAATCAAGACGAGCCTAACTCGTGTGTGTCATCGGATTAAAGCAGCCCGACTGGGTAGGGTCGATCCAGCCCATCTGGATCGTCGAGCCCGTTTCTAAATTTAACATGAACTCAAAATATAATTAAGCCTAAAATAAATATTGTTAAAGTAAAATTTTATCTTACAAGAAATTCAATTGTTTTATCCAAACAAGGAATTGAAATGTAAGGTAATTTAATTTCTTTATCCAAACAAATTATTTGAAAAATGAAGAAAATTTAATTACAAGTAATTCAAATACAATGCATTTCAATTTTTCTTATATTGTTAAAATGTTTTGTTCAAACACATGTAAATGACATTCATTTCATATGTAATAATATATCGGTAATGTTTATAAAACTCAGTACGAATATATTATAAACATTACTAATATAGGTTTTCATTACTTTATTTGTTGCTGTTAATATTATGCTAATTCAAATATGGTATATAAAAGTTGTGAACTTTTACTAATAATAATTAAACATCACATATATAGTTAAAAGGATTTGCTATAGTAATGAAAGCTTTGATGTTTAAAAAAATAGTTTAAAATATATTGCGTTGGACTTAATTTTACTACATTTTTGTCTCTAAAGTTAGTCGTAATTTAATGATTTTTTTTAGTATTGATATAAACACTTTATGTGAGTTGATATGAGAAAGTGTATTAAAGAAATTGCATGGTCCAAAGATAAATCAAAATTGTATGAAAATTCGTATCGTGAACGAAAAACCATATCTTAAGTATGTAAGTTGAGATATGATCTTGCTTAGAAAAATATGCGGTGCAGAATATTAACGTCATGTGCAATTCTGGAAGTAAGTATTGAGTCTTGACTAAGAAATGCGTAGAGTCATGGAAAAGAACAAAATCTATGGTTTTCAGTTCATTGTGATGCATCTCTTGACTAAGAAAAACATGTGTTGCAAAAAATGAACATCTTATACAATCTCTGGAAAAACCAATTGACTCTTACTTAGATTAAGAAATACATATAGTCATGCACATCAAAACAAATTAACGCCACAAAAAACACACATGCAGCTTCATAATCAACTAGCGAAAACACGGTACTAACTCCTCTGTGTGTTTTCTTATTTCTTCAATATAATATTTATTAGGAACAAAGTTTAATATTCAATTTTATATTTCTTATTCTTATTATTATTATTATTATTATTATTAAGCTTGAATATTAATTTAGTAATTGAATAGTTGATTATATAATTTGTATATTAAATCTCTATTTTTAATATCTGTTAGACATCTTCTCAATATTAAAAGTGACAAATATCTCACTTTACCCCATGCATAATTATATTTATTATTGAAAGGGTGAAATTATTAAATAAAATTGCATACGAAATCATAATAAAATAGTTTGTTATGGTGACAAATATATTTAAAAATTATGAAATTTATTATTTAAATTACCTTATTATTAAATAATCTTATCAATACTAATATTTTCATTACCAATATTAATAATAAAAAATAAAATTATTAAAACTTTTGACTTATTAAATAATATTTATTAAAAAAATTGTTAAACCAATTACTAAGTGTATGTGGCATAGAGAAACTGTTTTCCAATATATGAATCTGCGTACTAAATAATTAATAAACACTTATATTTGAAAGAGAAAAATAGAAATAATAAATATGTGAAAAAAAGGTATATAGTTATTGATACACGACAAACCACAATAAATTTCAGAAGACCTATCCAAAGACTATAATACATCATTTCATTGGTAGTTACTCCGTGAATCCACAAATCATGTTCACCTTAAGACTCACTCAACAAATTTCAAATAATAATCAATTTTCATTTTAAACCTATTTATATATTACAAGTTAATCATAAATTTAATTAAAAATAAATAAATGATAAGAATAATATAAATGAAATTTCTCATACATCATTTTACATTATTTAACATATACCTAACAACTATCTTAACTAGCTATGACCATACTTTATAATATGGTGATTTCGAAAGACCAACCCGCTGCGTGATTTAGCTACCAAACAGTGGCGTCGGCCACTTACTCACGTCATTAACATCACTACAATAAAATCTTTATATGATAAATAATTACTGACTAAAATAATTAGTATTATAATAACAAATTTAAGTACTAATTTATAAAATTAAAATTATTAATTATTAAAATAGTTATTATTATAAATATAAAATTATAATTTATTTGTAAAATAGCTTTAAAAATTAACTATAAAAAAATTAATTTTGAATTGGTTATATATATATATATGTGTGGACTAAGTCGACGCTAATGCGTTAAATATTAAATAATTCTCCTAATTTGTTCGTACCATGCATTGATAGGCCTATGATATTTCAAATATTTTATTATATTCGTATTGTTGTCACAACCAAAATTGATTATTGTACAGTACGTCCATCGGTTAATCGGTTCTACCAGCAAATCGCGTAGCATCGACAAAAGACCATCGGTCGAACGGTTCATGAATAAACTGTAGGACCATCGGTCGAACGGCTCGTGAATAAACTGTAGGACCATCGGTCAAACGGTTAAGCAAATAAGTCAACAGCCAACCACATTCGGGCCCATCGGTCCATCGGTAACACCTAATCGAGCGATCCTTAATGACATATCGGTCGATCGGACAAACACGAATAACACCTAACCATAACAAATGACAAATTGATCAATCTCTTTAGACTTGTGTAATCCTCCACATGCGTCCGTCGGTCGATCAGGCATACACAAATCGTTCACTTGTTAAAAACAGTATAACTAACCCAGTCAAGCGGCCATCGGTTGTACGGTCAAACAACCAGTCAATCGGGTTAATTAACATTAAACGAGTCAGTAATCTTGATTAAAGAGTCATTGGGCCATGATTAAGAAACCTTAATCACAGGCCCACACCGAAAACTATAAATAGGGCCCAAAGGTAGGTTGGTGAGGATCTTAATTTCGCATTTATTGCAGCAGATATATTGATACACCGATCGGTCCTTTACTGACTTAAGCATTGGAGCCCTTTAGACAGGTACCTCGATCATCATCCCAGCCGATCGAGCTAAGGAGTGGATTTTCTCGGAGTTATCGTCGCAGTGGATAGTAGAGTAAGCTTGAAGAGATTCTTTAGTAGGCGCTTGGTCCCTACACCCGAAACATTTTGGCGCCCACCGTGGGGCCGAGCAGTCTTCTTTAAGAGAATACCCTTATGGTGACCACAAGGAACCGGAACAGCAACATAGACGGAGGTAGAATGGCAGATGATCAAGCAGACACTAGGGAGATGATAAGGGCGATGCAGTAGAGGATGGATGAGATGCAGAGGAATTATGAAGTGCAGATGCAGATCTTGCGGGAGGAGAACGCCATCCTAAGGCGGAAGGAAGAAGGAATCCCGTCGACGCCTACCGTACCCGACCCGCTCAGGTTAAGTCCGGTGCAGCAGCACCGAGATGCCAAACGGGTGGTGGAGAGTCGTCCTCCACCAACAGGACAGGAGCAATCACAGTCAGCTCGGGTTGAGAAGACGTAGGCTTCGAGGGGAAATCTGTCACACACGATGGCGGAGAGCTCGGGAGCAAACGATGGGGGCCGCCCATCGCGTCAACCGATCCCCGCGTCGGGATTCTCCCCTTTTACATCGTACATTTTGGAGACGCCGCTGCCGGAGAAGTGGAAAATCCCAACGTTCGACAAGTACGATGGCACGACTAATCCAGACAATCACATGCGAGTCTTCGTGCATCAGATGATGTTCCACGCAGTTAGTGACCCCATCTGGTGCCGTGTTTTCTCGACTTCTTTGACAGGGGAGGCGTTGGAATGGTTTTCCGAGCTGTCGGCCGGTAGTATTGACTCTTTTGCCACTCTGAAGGCAAGGTTTAGCACACAATTCGCGCCCCTGAAGCCGGCCATTCTGACGGTCGATAACCTAGTGAACATCCGGCAGGAAGATGGGGAATCGCTGAGGAGTTATCTCGATCGGTACAATCGGATGTCAGTCAAGATAAAGGATCTCAGCGACGAAATCGCTCGGCATCACTTCTCATATGGGCTCCAACCGAGAGTTTTCGCGGACAAGATAAGCCGCAAGAAACCGAAGACGATGGAGGAGATGAGGGAACGAGCGGCCAAGTTCATACAGATGGAAGATATGCAAGAGTTCCGGGTGAAGAAGAGGGAGAAGGAGGATGCCGCAACCCCGAAGCCGGCCGCACCTCGGCCAAACAGACCTTTGGCACGGCCCAGCGAGAAGAAACCACCGAAGTTCACGACGTACACCCCCTTGGCCGTTCCTAGGACTAGGATCCTACAAGAAGCTTTCAACGCCGAGTCACTTCCCGCGGCCAGAAAGAAGCCCCCACCACTCGATGTCGACGGTAGTAAGCACTGCCAGTACCATCGGACGATCGGCCACACTACTGAAGAGTGCCACACGCTCCACAACAAAATCGAAGAGCTTTTCGGTAGAGACATCTGAAGAAGTATATTCGACAAGATCGTCCTCCGCAAAACCCGGTGAGGAACAGAAGCCCAGTAAGAAGAGCCCCCGGCCCGGTGGGAGAAGCGGAGAGAGCCCGAACCTGAGAGGCGAAGGAGAGGACCGTCTCGGGCGCATCATAGCCCAAGGAGGAGCCGCAGTCGGAGCCACGATAAACCCCTCAGGGGTTATATCAATACCATCTCCGGAGGTTTCGCCGGAGGAGGATCGAGCTCAGCAGCTCGAAAGAGGCACGTTCGGGCGCTAAAGTCGGTTCATCTGGTGGAGAAGAAGATCCGGTCGATGCCCCCCATCACGTTTACGGACGACGACTTCAAGGCGCCCGACC
>Ga0209589_1008492_pt1 | contig 15999 bp, 8 predicted proteins | sample CowpeawhiteBW_FD_187525 | JGI IMG/M metagenome (GOLD analysis project Ga0209589, IMG submission 187525) | Root nodule microbial communities of legume samples collected from California USA - Cow pea white BW (SPAdes) (version 2) | ecosystem: Host-associated > Plants > Roots > Nodule | place: USA... | reverse complement strand
ACTACAGCCCAATGCACCCCAACCCCTCACCCTTCTCCGTCCATTCATACTGGGTGGGTTGTTGCCAGTGGGAATCGAACCCCCAACCTGACCTTTAACACCTCTGGCTCACCAGCAGATGCTACCTTATCCGTCCATTAATGCTGGTTCATTTGTGACTAATGAAGAAGTTGGACAACATGACATGAGTGATGAATATGATACTGATGAGTTGGATTCAGATGTTGATAGTGAGGATGGTGTTCGTCGTGATGGGCCAAAATTTTCCAGATATAAGGCTGAAGATATGACAAAGGACTTCAAGTTCAAATTAGGAATGAAATTTTCGTCTTTGAAAGATTTCAAGCAAGCATTAATGGAGCATAGTGTTTTAAATGGTAAAGAAGTTCAATTTGTAAAAAATGATCAGAAGAGAGTCAGGGCTGTATGTAAAAAAAAATGTGGTTTCTTAATGATGGCTAGCAAGGTTGGTGGTAGGGAAACTTTTCAGATAAAGACATTGGTTGGGCGTCATAGATGTGGCAGGGTATTTGGGAACAAAAATGCTAATTGTGATTGGATAGCACAAGTGTTAATAGACAAGTTTATGAATGTGGGTGTAATGACAGTGAGTCAAATTATTGAGGAGATCAAGAAGACATATAGTGTCGGTATAACCCCTTGGAGGGCTGTAAAAGCTAAGCAAATAGCAATGGACTGTTTGGTTGGGGATGGACAAAAACAGTACAGTCGCTTACATGATTATGTAGCTGAATTGGTTAGAGTAAAGGCTGGAACATTCAAAATTAAGATCAATCAGCCTCAACCAAGTATGCCACCAAGGTTTGGTTGTTTCTACATGTGCTTAGACGGCTGTAAGACTGGGTTTTTGGCTGGGTGCAGGCCCTTTATAGGGGTTGATGGATGCCACTTGAAAACAACTTATGGTGGTCAACTTTTGGTTGCAGTGGGCAGGGACCCTAATGATCAATACTTTCCACTTGCATTTGCTGTTGTAGAAAACGAATGTAAGGAGACATGGAGGTGGTTTCTTTCACTACTGCTAGAAGATATTGGGGACATTGAAAACCATCGTTGGGTTTTCATCTCAGATCAACAAAAGGTAAACAACTTACTTGCATTCAATTTATATAGTATTCATTCAGACTATATTCTAACACACAACAATTAACTTTTGCAGGGACTTATGGCAATATTTGATGAAATTTTGAATGGGGTGGAGCACTGTTTCTGCTTGAGGCATCTTTATAGTAATTTCAAGAAGAAATTTGGTGGTGGGATAGTTATCAGAGATCTTATGATGGGGGCAGCAAAGTCAACATTCTACGCAGGTTGGGAAAAAAAATGGGTGAGTTAAGAAACATTAACCCTGAAGCATATAACTGTTTAATTGGCAAACCTAGAAGTTCATGGTGTAAGCATGCATTCAACATATATCCTAGATGTGATGTTTTAATGAATAACTTGTTTGAGTCATTCAATAGTGCAATCTTATTGGCTAGGGATAAACCAATCATTAGTATGATGGAATAGATTAGGTCATACACAATGAGTAGATTTGCAACACTAAGAGAAAAATTAAATGCATATCCTGGTAATGTTATGCCTAAGCCACAGAAAAGGCTTGATAGGGAAGTGGAGAAAAATGGCAATTGGCTTCCAGTGTGGGCAGGGGGTGCAAAGTTTGAAGTAACACAAGGGTTCACCATGGAGAAGTTTGTGGTAGATCTGAGTAACCATAGTTGCACGTGTTATTTTTGGGATTTGATAGGCATACCTTGTAGACATGTTGTAGCAGCAATTAATTATAAGGTGGAAAACCCTGAAGCTTATGTGCATCCATATTACAAAAGAGCTGCATATGAGGCATGCTATAGCCCAGAAATAACCCCAATCAATGGACAACAATTGTGGCCTAAAAGCAATAAACCTGAACTACTCCCACCAATTTATAAAACACCACCTGGGAGACCCAAAAAACTGAGAAGAAGGGAAGCTGATGAACATGTCAGTCATTCCAAGCTGTCAAAGAAAAATCTTATCATGAAGTGCAGCAGGTGTAAGCAGATGGGACACAACATTAGGAGCTGTAGAAAGGGAATCAGGCACAGAAAGGTAAGAACACAAACTGGACCTCTGATTCAATTTTTTTTTTCATTCAAACAAACAAAATCTGGAGCTGTAATACATACCCAATTCACAGGCACAATCACAAGGAACTCCAAGTGTTAGTGCACCTAGCAGCGCTGCAGGACCATCTACCCAAAGCTGCAGTAGTAGAAGATCCAGACTGAGGGTTGCTGCAAACATGAACCAGGGAGAAAGACCACCAACAACCCAAACCAGAAGCATGGCTGCACAAGTGATAGGGTCTCAAGCAAGTACTGCAACCTCTGAACCCACGTGAAATAAAAGGAGGAATCAAACTGTTTTTGTTGCTTTTAATGGTGGACCACTTTTTTGTAGCAGTGGGCATTGTCATAGTGGACAACTTTTTGGATTAAAGCAATAGTTTAACTTATTGTATTCAGATGTATGGACCACATGTCTAGTGTCCAATACTTTATTCAATGTAGTAAAACTTATTGTATTCAGATTTATGGACCACATGTCTGGTGTCCATTAAAACTTGTGTATGGATTACTTGTGTTTTGTGATAATGCAGTAAAACTTTGTGTATGGATTACTTGTGTTTTGTGATAATGCAGTAAAACTTCGTGTATGGATTACTTTGATGAAATCAATTAAATGTATATCCTGTTTACATCAAAGGAAACCTTACAGGATAAAAGTCACAGCAAATAACCACTGTTATTTAACAATGAATTAAATTACAACAGACTTGTTAAGTAAAAATTATCTCATAATTTACAGCACAGTTGTTAAGTAAAAATTATCTCATAAATTACACCAGACTTGTTTCTACGCATGAACTTCTCAGTTTAAAACACCACCATGTAAAACACAATTGAACTTCTCATTTCATTCATTACTGCCATATTACAAATACAAAACACTTCCCCACCAGAAGTTACCTCAAACATACTTAACCATTAAAGTTCCATACATAACTAATCACTGCTAAATAGTAGTTACTAAAAAACTAGTTGCAATTGAACTTGAACAACAACATAAAAACAAAGACAATTGTTAATGTCCACGACAAAAGGAAAAAAACTTGCAGGAATCTCCCAAACTTTTTCTCTTCTTGCAATTTGGCCTTCAATTTCTCATTTTTCTTTATCAACTCCAATATAACTTTCTCCTTCTCCAAACACACTTCATCTTCTTCAGTTCGTGTTCTACCACTGTCTTGAAAGTCCGTTGCGTTCCCTTCATATTTAGAATCCTCTTCATTAAACCATTCAAAGAAATTGCAATGAGAATTGGACTGCATAAATAAAACAAAACCATTAAGACATCAAACGAAATCAAGTTCGCCCAATAAATAACAAATTTGTCACTTACAACCCAGTTTCTACATCTCCAAAATAATCTCCCCTTGTTCTTCATAGTCGTTGCCTTTAGGAGCAGTAATCTTTCCCCACACCCACACAGTTTGGATGTCATATCCTACAATGACGAACAGGTCTGCGAAATTTTCGAACCACTACTCCTCTGCGTACAATGAATCCCTCTGCTCCCACTTTTCATCACCCTACAACGATGTTCAAACTTCAATTTTGGCTGCCAATGAATTCAATACTATATCCCCCCAAACCAACACGAACTGCTCCAATTTTAGGGTTTCAGAAAGACCCCAAATTTCTCTTTTAAAACGGTCTTAAAATATCAAGACCACGTGTTGTTCATCAATTCCTCTCAGCTGAAAACGGGATCCTTACGTGGTCATCCGTTAGACATGTGTCAATTAAAATTAATGGAGTTTAAAATTGAGGACCAATCCCACTAGATTTAAAACGTGGAGGACTGAATATGAGCAAACGTTACGTGAGGGACTAAAACAAAAAATTACCCATACTTGAGGGACGAAAAACATAATTAACCAAATATTTTATTCTAATATTAATAAAATAACACATGTACTATCGAACCCAGGCTCAAACAAGTGTTTAATATTTTCATTTTATGATGAAAGTGATAAATAAGAAACAAGTTAAATTTTATCATACAAATAATCTTGTCTGGGTGGTGTAGTTGGTTATCACGTTAGTCTCACACACTAGAGGTCCCCGGTTCGAACCCGGGCTCAGACAAATTTTTTTATTTTTATTTTATGATAAAATAGCTTAATAACAAAGAACTTAGAAAATGCGTTACGTGAGCTGTGTTGTCTGAGTGGTGTTTATGTTAGTCTCTTTCTCTAGAGGTCTCTTGCTCGAGCCCGTTCGCAGACAATTACTTTTATATAATATTTTCATTTTGTGACCAAATCCAAGAAGGAAGACAAGTCAGAAATAAAATCGCAAGCTTCATTTCCCCTTTCTTTACTCCTTTGCACTTTCCTTCCCCTTCCTTTCGTCCTCCATTCAATTCCTTGCTCACTTCCTTTTTCAACAAACTTTTCTTCGTCGATCAGAGAAAGTGTGTGAGAGAGAATAATGGATTGGGGAAACGTCACCGCTGAGGATCTCATCGACGCTCTCCGCGAGGTCGATTGGTCGGCGCCGCCGCGCCCGCTGTCGGAATTCTTCTCGCGATTTACCGTTCCCAGATCTTCCTCCAATGGAACAGCCGCCTGAAATGCAATCTCTACTAGTACCGTCTCCTCTTCCCTAACCCTCTCAATTTCATCGTTACCTCCCAATAATTCATGCAATTTTCATAATTTTCATTTTCCTATTTTTTTTTTTCTTTTCGATTAATTGGATGCTCAGGCCAACGAATTTCCTTTTCCTTTATGTTTTATTTTTCTGTTGCATGTTTTCTTTTTTTACGATCTTTCCTTGTTTTGGCCTTGTTTAATGGTTTTACGGAATTATTATATTCTGTTCTTAAGGTTCCGTGATGAATTTCGAGTTACTAGGATGTGATGATTAATCATAGGATAGTGTTTTGTAAATTTGGAGATGACTTGTTATTGACGTATTGTGGTTTGGATTATTAGAGTAGAGGTATTATGGGGCTGGGAAATGATAATGATGGTTGTGTTTTTGTTTGCTGCAGCTACCGGACCAACTACTTCCTTTTGATTGTGTCTGTTCTCAGTAAGTGGGCTTCATGGATACTGTTTATTGAAATTATGATATTTGGAGATGGATTCTCATTATTAGCATTTTGAATTGTAGTTTTGGGTTTTCTTCGGAGGCCGCTTGCCATTGTAGCGGCACTTCTTACTGCACTCAGCATTGCTTTTCTGAATGACAGGTAAGCAGTGTAAATGGCTATCTTTATCTATTGTTGTAGATGATTGGTTTTGTAGTTTATTTGATTTTTCAAACATTTTGGTAAGGGTGGTGCTATTTAGGGGGCAGGTTTTATATGACTTTAGAGCTTAATGCATTTGATGCCATTCAAAAAACAAATTAATCTGAAGACTTTCAATTTATATTTTTCCCTTTTGGCACACTGTTAATGAGAGCCTCCAATAGCACGCTAACAGTTTACTACTATATTGAATCATCCCATTTAGTTCTAGGCTGATATGATACAGATGCCATATTTTGTGGGTGGTTGTTGTGTTAAGGAAATTCTGAGCTGCCTTTGGTAGAATATTGAATTATATTCTTTGCAGTGTTCATAGTGTTTCTTTATGCAGCATCATACTTATTAGAAGCATGGTGTAAACCGGTAAAGTTTACATATGGGTTTATTTCTAGATGATATAGCTTGACTTTTATTGCACTCCCAGTATCCATAAGAAATCCTGTCACAAAGCTAAGGCGACATGAATTGCGTGATAGTTGTACTTCTAGCTTTCGTTAAGGTTCTTTCATCCCATGATTGTAATAGCGGGTTAGTGACTTTCTTTGGGAGGCACATTGGATTTTCTTTCCCTTTTTGTGACATGAGCAGACAAATGAATAGGTCTTATTCTGCAGGATGGGAAAGGTAGGTAGGTATGGTAGGAAAGCAAGAGCTTTTGATCAAATTTCAATTTTAGTGTATGTTCTGGGTCTACTCGATACAATCGTGTTAGTATCTTTGTTCTCAACTTGGATATAAAGAAAAAGTTATGTTCTCTAACACTGCACTAATCTTGTATTTAGAGAGGGAGAATAGCAATGCAAAATTATTTTTGAGGCTGTGATATTTTCATGGTTACCAAAAAGAGAAGGAAAAAAGCTCCAAGGGGTTATAACTTATAACACAGCTGTTGAGTACAAGGAGCTACCTAATAGTTGAGTTTGATTTTAGATATTTTATTATACTCAGATGATGGGATATTAGCCAACTATTTAATATTTACCTTTGGATAATTTGTAAAATATTTTAAAAATTTTCAGCACCAGTATTATGTTATGGAAGTGCTTCCCATCAATGTAATCGGTGTTTTTTTGCAGCTTTGCAGGTACCTTTAGTGAGAAGGTAACAAGAACAGTAAGGCAATTTTCACCACATTTAGCTGCCAAAATGAGACCTCCTCTCACGTAAGCATATTTGGTTGTTGTCTCTTTTTATTTTATAAGTTTATGCATGTTTATCAATTATTTGAATTCCAGGCCTGTTATCCGTGGACGTCCTTCAGCCAAGAGAGCAATTTATATATGTGGTCGACCACGTTGGGTGTTTGTCTTGATATTTTCTTCTGGTAAATGAAGTCTTTGAAATGAGGATTCTTTCAATCATTAGTAATGTAGGATGTGCTATCTATTCTTACTATCAGTATGATATTTTTGACTCTAATGATTCTTACCCAATTTTTGTGCAGCGAGTTTCCTCCTTTGGTTTATTTCTGCTGGTCTCCTGACTGTTTTATGGGCTCTTGCTATTGGTCTTCTTGGTACATTTCATACTGAGAATTTTCAATCCTTTTTGCGATTGTGAAATTTGCTTGAGTTTATTTCTTTTGCTATTTTCAGCTACCATTCTACATGCAAGCTTTAGAACACCGAACTTGAAAGCTCGACTAAACACATTCCGCGAAGAATTCCGCGCAGTATGGCGCAATTACAGTGAACTGTAGCTTACATAAAATTTGTTGGTCTTTGATGTAAGTGCTTTCTGCCTTAGCATTTGTCCATATTAATATGTTTAATGATTTTATGTTTATGTAAAATACAACTGTACATTGAAGTGATTGAGAAATAGATCTGTATATTATAGGTGTTAGGTTGAAAGTGTAGCTTCTTAAGCCGCATATTTTTTATTATCACATGATCTAAGACATTATGAGTAATCTTCATTCTCAATGAATGTGTATGTACTATCAAAAGATAGGTCTAAAAAACACGATACATATGGGAAGTTAAAGGTTGGTCTTGTGATAGACCTGTAAGTAATGCTTATAGTAATGCGATCCAGAGGAATAATTAGGGGAATAATTCCCACAAGACATTATGCAAATGGTTATGCAACCAGGCATGCCCAGGGATGGCAACGGGTCGAGTCGGGCACGGATAGTATGATACCCGTATCCGACCCGCTAAAAAAAAATCCGCCCGTTTACCCGCCGGGTATCCGCTTAAAAAATATCCGTGGATATTTTTAAAATCCGTGGGTACTCGTGGATACCCGATACCCGCAAATATTTAAAAATATATGTATTTTATAAATTTTTTAATATAAAATTATAAAAATAAAATATAAATTAAATTATAATTATAATTATAATTATAATTAAATTTGACATAATAAAATATACTGTTACTTCTAATTTTAATTAAATTTAACTTAATAAAATATAAATTAAATTTTAATTTTAATTTTTTGCGGGTAACGGGTACCCGCAGGTACGGATAGTATGATACCCGTAGCCGACCCGTTTATAACCGGGTATTAAAATACCCGTTACCTGCTACTCGCGGATAATAAATACCCGTGGGTAGTAACTATCCGTCGCGGATTTTATCTGCGGATATCTATGGGCATGGGTATTTTTGCCGTCCCTAGGCATGCCGTTGAGTTAGTAGGGGGATGAGTTGCATGAGAGAGATGAGAAAATAACAGAGCGACTGGCGAGGTGGTATGGGGAAGGCTTTGGAGATCATAAGCTAGGAAAGATTTAAGATAGTGAGAGGACTGAGCCTATTGTAGAGCCGGAGAGGTTCTAGGGTGTGCATTACAGAGTCTCCTTTCTTTTTCTTTGCATTCTTAGTATTTTTGAGATGCAGTTGAGCTCCCAGTTATTTCTTATTAAGATTGTTGAATATATAGGGATGTTCTTAACCATTAATGTAATGGTTTTACTTCTGTATCTTTAATTTTACATATTATTATTTATTTTGTACATCTTCAAAGGCTTGTAAAACAAGCTTTCTTTACTTCATAAAATTAAGAACAGTGTCTGAACTGGACATGAACTCCTTTTGTTGGCACATATGACGATTCAATTTGCTGTCCCTATATATGTAGAGATGTTTACTTTTAGTGCGTCAGTGAAATGATCTCCTTTTAGCTTCTATTGATGAAAATGTGTCAGATGTGGTCTTTGTCTTCCACAGAAAATTCTTTCTTTTTGGCTCCTTGATATGAAAATAGTAACCACACGTGACATGTTTACATAAATGAGAGACCGAAAGGTTTATTTTCAGGACTGAAGAAAACGAACATTGTTATATTTGAAGGGACTAACAACGTATTTGATCTTTAAATATCTTCTCTCTCTGTCTGATGCTACTATCACTTTTCTTCCACTAATGCCTAGGTCTATTTAGACGAACTTCTCTTTAAGCTCTCTTCTAGAAAGGAAAAATAAGAAAAAAAAAATTGAATTAGCTTCTCCATTAGCTAAAACTAGTTTATACATAAGCTAATTTTTGGAAGTTCTCTCAGTTTCTTTTTTTGATCATTTATTTTAAGTTTGTGCTAATCTACGGAGAAGTCAAATTCATATTTTTCTTATTTCCCCCGTAGAAGGTTTTGTGGAGAACCTGGCCTAAAGAGATCCTTGGTATATTAGAGGCATTGAAATTAAACAAGTAATAAACTACTTATGATCCCCAGAGATATGTACACTCAAGTTGTACTCAATGATCTGATTGGCTAATCTTTGGTATTTCATTTCAATTCTTCTATTGTCTTTATCTTATGTCCAGTCGCTAAGAAGTTTTTTCCCCCTTATTGGTGACTGAAACAGGGGTCAGATGTCATGAATATGATATGACACTTGGCTTACTATTCTGATAATGTGTAACCTTGGGGAATTTTATATTTCTTTTGGCTATTAAGATTTCTTCGGCTTAAGGCTTAAGAAATTTATCCATTTACTGATTTAGAACCATGTTCCTCTTTCCTTCAAATGCCTTGCCCCTTTCGCAGTGTCTGTTTTTGTAGTTAGTATAATTGTGATGTCTTCTATTGTGATGCTTATTTTTTGAAATAGCAACATATTTGCATGTTATATAGTGTTTTGTAACGTTGACACTGATTGGCGAACTGATGTGACATAAATGCTGTAGGTGTTGCTGCTTTATGAAGTATTTTCCTTTAATTGAAATGGCACATTCTATAGGAAGTTGCGAACCATTGGAACTACCAGCAGATTGTAAATTTTCAGGAATCTTGTTTTTGTAAAGTACACTGTTTACGTTGTTTATTATGTCTAGAGGAAGCATTGGATTATTGATACATGCTGTAACCTAGAGAATATCATCATTCTAGTTGTCAAAATTCTTAATTGCTCTAGACATTGGTGACATAAGATACGTCAAGTTCTTTTATGTTTCTTTTATTTTGATATTGCTGTGATTCTGATTAAGGTAGCAAAAATGGTTGCTTGCATTTACGATGCTTGCTTCTGAAGCACGTTATTTTAGTGCGTAGTGGATGAGTAGAACTTCAGTTCTTGCATCACATATATTGACTTTGTTTTGCCTAATTTAGTTTTGCATGCTGTTACCTTATTTTCTTAGTTGCATACACAAGCTCACCTAGGGTCAGGTGTTTCTAACCTCCCTTCAAATGAAAAAAAATAAAAAAACAAGTTATTAAAATTACTTTTATTCTTGGGACTTGAGTAATAGTACAAAGATAAGATGTTCTGATACTAAAATATATATATAAAGAAAAGGAATAAATTCAGGAATTTAAACAAAATTCTATAACTTTTTAGGAACTTATTTTAGTTTTTATAGCCTTAGAGATTAATATAATAAGGTGTAATTTAGAGTATTGATCATTTTACTTGCTCTTTTGTAAATCAGAAGGAAACATATGGGTGACACTTCCACTTTTCTATCACTCAATTTGGAACTTCATAAATTATTTTATTATATTATCCAATTTATATTTATTGTTATTATGTAAATAAATTATTAAAGGCCATTGTCAAGTAAAGATATCATCACTAAAATTTTTGTGGTTAAGGTTTCTGTTTCGAGAGTTAATATAGCCACCACACGATTCTTGCATATTCTTTGGAATTATTCCTATAGCTAAACTACCAGTCGTGGAAAACGTGGATAAAGGTTTGGTCTAACCTAGATGAGACACTAATTATAGTTCTAGGAACCACGTTTGACCTTTATTTACGAGTCACGATCTCCACGAATTATGTGAAAATGTGGCTGCTGATTTTATTTTATCCGTGCTAACGTTTCTAATCACAGCTGAATTCTATTAGAATTTGGACTTTTTGCATTACTTTTGTTAGCTTATATATTCTTTGTTTAACTCTACAAAGACTACATCTACTGCAATTAACCCCTCACGATGTTCACATGGTTAGTAATCATTTAAGTACCCAAGTATTCATAATAAACATAATGAATCATTAAAAATAAAAAAAAATTAATGAAAATAATCTTTGTTATAGTTAGAAATATTTAAATAATTTCACATGTTGAATAATGATATTTATTTCTAATATTCATTCTTTTCATTTAATGAATGAAGTAGAAAATTAATTCATTTACGTTCTTGTGAAGAAAATCAATCTCAAGATTGACTTATGTCAAATTAATTTATCCGAAGTCTATGGATATGAATAAGTTTGTCATTAAGTCCATGAATATGAATAATTGTCATAACTGATGTAGATATGAATGAGATAATTGTTGGGAAGACCACAGAAAAGAAAACAAATGGAGGAAATACTTAAATCAATTGTCTTCGATATGAATAATACGAGTTTGAAAAGATATCAAACAATAAACAACAATAATAAGTAAAATAACGGAATGCAACAAACAAAAAAGGGAAAATAACTTACAAGCTTTTAACTTAGAAAATTGAGTAAAAGACTTCCACTAATAAAAATTAATAGATAATCCTCGAAGAGTCTTCAAAGGTTATAGTTTTTTTTCCTTTTTTTTTTTCTCTACCTGCTTTTTTCTTTAATATTTATGGAAGAAATTAGACCATCGATAAAAAAAAAATATCTTTTTTTTTTTTAAGGAATTACTCTTAAACATTACAACTTATCACAATCAAGGTGATTATTATTTTTTAGATATAAGTAAAAGAGAGATACTTTTACCAAAATAACTAATTAAAAAAATTCTTTAAACAGACTCACACAGAATTTACTTTTTCAAACTAGAAGTGTTTATGTAAGTTTAGAATTCAACTTTCGAAGAGTCGAATTCTTAACTGTAAATAATGATTTTCAGCACACAAAAAAGCTAAAATTTGGTTTCCTGATGCTAAAATCTGATTTTTATTTTCTATTTTTCTTTTAAAAATTTCTTCGACAAAAGAGAAAAAAAAATAAATAAAAAGTTATACAATAAAGTAAAGTAATTAATTAAAATATTGAGATTAATTTTAATTTGACTAGGGAGAAATAACATGGCAAAAAATCATTTCAGTCTTGATAAATTAATAAAAATTTGAGTATGTTTGAGAATAATTTATTATTATATTGTTATAATTTGTACAAAAAAATGATGAAAAATATAATAAAAATATAAAATTTTATATCACTATGATAAAAGTATCAAAATATTATGATCATGAATTAAATTATTTAACAATTTTATTATAATGAATTTAAAATTTATAAATTAAAAAAATGGTGTAAAGTCAATTAATGCACTGATAGTTAAACTTAAGGATTAATTTTAAAATTGAAAGTTAATTTTAATTTAATTTGGTTTGAATAAAATATTTGAATGTTTTTAACCTTAAACTATCATTTTTCAATGAACTTTTTAAAATTAAAATATTGGAATGAAAACTTAATCTTCATAATCAATTAGTTAATATTTTACTACAGGACAATTTTACTCTAATGACAAACTCTTAGCTCATATATTATTATTAAAGGTAAATAATAAGTTTAACATAATAAATATTAATATATTTTATTTTTAATACAATAAAAAAAGTTAATAGTCATATTATAAAATTTAATTTTTAGTAATGGCAACATACATATATTAAAAAAAAATTAACATTAACACACAAATTAAACTAGAAAGAATCGCTAATTATTTTAAATTTATAAAGCAAAAATTAAAAGATGAAAGACTTTTTTTCAAGAATAATGAATATTGTAACGATAATTTATATTTTAATAAAATGATTACTAAAAGTTAAACATATATTTCATTATGTTAATCATTAAGACAATTAAAACAAGAATTAAGAAAATTAAATTTTTGTTTTAAGACTATAATTTTATTTTTTAATTATTTTAAACACGAAATATGTCAATGTTTTATTTATTTTTTAATTTTTGAAAAAAAAAACAAATTGATTATCACAAATAATTGTACAAATTATTAAATTAATAACACTTCATATGTTACATTCATTTATACAACCCAAAAACTATTTATTTTGTAAGAAATACTATATTTTTTAATTTCAACAAATTTAAAATTAAAACTATATTTTCTATTATACATTTTTTTTTACTTTTTAAGTATTTTTTTTTTAATTTAAAAAAATTCAATCTTCAAGAATCAAATTCATATATATATATATATATATATATATATATATATATATATATATATATATATATATATATCGTCACACTTGCAATACAAAACCAATCTTGTTATATTTTTCAACTCCCAATTTTATAGTAGAGTAAATTCAAAATTTAAACAAGTTAAATTTCAAACCGTATTATAATGGTCCTAGAAAAACTTTCCTAGATGACTACCGATTAAATGTCACGTGTCCTGAGCTAGAAGTGTCAAAATGGATTGTGACTTGCGGGCCAACAGCCAAAACCGCACGACCCGAGTTGCAATTTTTAACCTGTCAGTCCGTTTTGGTCTGACTCACCTAATCTGTCAAATTGGCAACCGTCCTTAACCCATTAGCCCGTTTTACTTTTTTTTTTAAATTTGAAATTTAAATAAAAATAATTAAAAAGATTAAATTTTCTATGTTGGCAAAAGCAATACAAGTCTAAATGCTGAAGCAAGATTTTGATGATGATAAAAGAAGCCATGAAAGCCATTTGGAAGCCAATATGAAGACCATGTGTTGTAGTGTTTAAAGCTATCTTGTAAAATATAATTAGATTGGTTATAATCAGTATTGTACAAGAAAATTCTAGTGTTTCTCGAAAAATCAAAGTGATAATCGATTATCACTTAGAATAATCGATTATCCTGAGCTGAACCAACTTTTTCAAAGAAAGCACTGGAATAATCGATTATCACCTCTGATAATCGATTATCTGCTCAAAATTTTGTTTTTCATAAACCACACTGGAATAATCGATTATCCTAGTCAGTTGGGCGCGACTGTTCAACTTTTTGACCTAATTTCTGGAACCCCTATTTAAGAGACCTCAGAGTTACTTCTCACTTACCTTTTTGAGAAGCTAGAGTACTAGTGTTGTGACTGCAAGAGAGTTCTCTGAGTGTTCTCAATAAAAGCTTTGAAAAACCTAGTGTGGGTAGAGCGATAACTTTTCCTGAGAGGTGTTCTAGGAGATTGAGTGCTGCTGTGTTGCTAGGAAAGCTAAGGTAAAGGTTCTCTGTGTGATTCAGAGAAAGGTGTTCATCTCTTGTGTGATTCAAGAGAGGTGTTTTCTTTCCTTACACTCTTAATATCTAATTGTATATCTGTTACTTGTTAGTGATTTGGTTAATCTCGTTTTTGAGAGATTAACAACTGGACGTAGGGTCTTTTGATCCGAACCAGTATAAATACTTGTGTTCAATGTTCTTCTCTATCTCTTTATTTCATCTATTGTTGTGTTTAAAGAAATTAATTATTGATTTAATTGATAAATTTTGCAAAAAATTTTAAAGTATTAATTTTATCACTTAAAACCAATTCACCCCCCTCTTGGTTTTTGTCAACACGCTCAAACATTCCGCTGCGCGATACCAACAATTGGTATCAGAGCTTGCTTTGATAGTTATTCAAAATTTTCGAAAATGGGTGGACAAAATCAAACCTTTGCTGAGGGTGCATCTATCAACATACCTCCTCTATTTACTGGTGAAAATTATCCCTTTTGGAAAGTTAGGATGCAAATTTTTCTGGAATCTGTTGATAGAGGTATTTGGGATGCTGTGGTAAATGGTCCATTTGTTCCTGTTAATGTTGTAAATGATGTGCAGGAACCAAAGCCATTCTTGAAATGGACAACAGACGAAAATAGACGAGCTCAGTATGATGTAAAAGCTATAAATATAATTTCATCTGCTTTAACCCTAGATGAGTTTTACAGGATCTCAGTCTGCTCCAGTGCAAAAGATATGTGGGAAATATTGCGTGTGACCCATGAAGGAATAGAAGATGTGAAAAGGGCACGCAAGAACTCCTTGATCCAAGAATACGAAATGTTTCGGATGCAACAAGGAGAAACTATCTACGATGTGAAGAAGATCTTGGAAGAAAGAAGAACATAGCCTTTAAAACCGAAGTGGTTAAAGGCAAAAAGCAAAAGGAAGAAGAAGATTCGGATGACGATGAAAATGTTAGTCTTATGATTAAGAAATTTACAAAATTCATGAAGGCCAAAGGTAAAAATCAATTCAAGAGCAACAAGAAGGATAATCAAGGATCATCCTCAAATTTCAAATGCTACGGATGTGGAGAATCTGGACACGTCAAAGCTGATTGCCCAAATTTAAAGAAAAGTGAAGAAAAGAAGGGCAGAAAATTCTTTAAAAAGAAGGCATACATAGCTTGGGAAGACAATGCCTCAAGCTCATCAAATTCTAGCGATTCTGAAAATGAAGAAGCAAATCTATGTTTGATGGCTAATCATGATGATTTTGACAGTGAGGTAAATTCTACTTGCCACGAAAATGACTATGATGATTTGTATGATGCCTTTCAACAATTGCTTATTAAATCTAGTAAATTGGATACTGCTCATAAAAAGTTAAAATCTGATTTTAAATATTTGCAAAGTAAATTTGAAAAATCTCTTGAAGAAGAAGAATTTTTGAAAAGTAAAATTTCAATTTTAGAAAATAAAGAAAAAGAAACTGTTGAATGTGCTATATGTTTGATATATGTATTTTGAAAAAACATCTTGAAAATGCCTTAGAAAATAAAAATTGTGAAAAGTTAAATATCAAGAAAAACCCAAATAAGACCAAGCATGCTTATAATCATAGTTTTAAAAATAAAGCTAAAAGAACTCATAGAGTTTTGGTAGAAAAAGGAACATATAATTCTATGAATACATATACATGTACTACTACATGTTTTTATTGCATGAAAAAGGGTCATACTTCAAACAAATGCAATATCAAACATTTTGGTGTTCCTGATAAGAAGTATCATTGGGTTCCTGTTCATAAGTAGATATTTTTATTCTAACCCCAAGGACCCAAACAAGTTGTTGGGGACCTAAATGAATTGTTTCCTTATTTTGCAGATAACTTATAAATCCAGAAGATCAATGTGGTATCTTGACAGTGGTTGTTCAAGACACATGACTGGAGATAAAAAGAAGTTTAAGAACTTTAAAAAGAAGGAACAAGGATTTGTCACTTATGGGGATAACAACAA
>Ga0209589_1008491_pt1 | contig 16000 bp, 9 predicted proteins | sample CowpeawhiteBW_FD_187525 | JGI IMG/M metagenome (GOLD analysis project Ga0209589, IMG submission 187525) | Root nodule microbial communities of legume samples collected from California USA - Cow pea white BW (SPAdes) (version 2) | ecosystem: Host-associated > Plants > Roots > Nodule | place: USA... | reverse complement strand
GGAAATAATAGTTAATAAACAGAAAAAAAAAACAGAGATAACGATTTCATAAAAATTTACAAAAGTAGCAGTTAATTTAATAAATAATTATATTATAAAAATTAAAATTAAAATTTTGAAATGTGAAAAAAAAAGTAAAAATAATGATAAATTTTTAAAAATTTAATAAATAATTATATTTTTAAAAGTAAAATTAAAATTTTGAAATATTATCGTAAAAAAAAATATATCTTTTATATATTATAATAGATATGATAAAAACTTCTCCTGTACCACAGATCACAAATGCAAAATAGTGAGGTTTTTTCCAGAACAAAAACAGATTACAAAGCAAGAAGACATTTTCACTGATCATGGTCAAGGTAGAAAACATCAAGCTAAAAGAAGAAAAAAAGGAAGTAGTAGAGAAAGGTTGTTGGAATTTTCTCAACTAAATTTTTGAACATTGACCACACCTTCGGGCAATACTAAGCGAACTTACATTTTGTTTTGTGGACATGAATCAGAGATAAAAGTTAACTGATAATGACTTTAGTTCATAATCGACCAGGAAATTAGGAATTAAATTTTTTACAGATTAATTTTCTTCGTTTTGCCTCTTTCCGTCATTAAAAAATGGTTGAAAATGACAGATACTAAGTAACTGTAAACCATGAAGACTTGACTAAGCGCCGCGTATTATTCAGATTCAGACACGCATCAAGAAGAAAAGAAAAGAGAGAGAGAACAATCTGGAATAAAAAACCAACACTCACTGCTACTTTAATCAGTGGCAGCAACAAAACCACTTTGTGTGAATAGTGATAACGTGCCATGGCGCACAATAGCAGCAACAGCACCGCCGCAGTGGATGGCGGTCCACACCGAGTCAACAGCCCGCGTTACTCCGGCTCCATGACTCGCCGAGCCCACTCGTTCAAACGCAAGAACAACAACAACAATAACATCAATGAAATTGAGCTTCAAATCAACTCGCCCAGATCCCCCTTGGCTCCTGCTGAAGGGTCTCTTTTGAAAAGGAATAATCTTCACCATCACCACAATCATCATTTGAGCCACAAGGAAAAAAGGAACAAGTTTGGGCAATGGGTGTTCTTTCTCTTCTGCGGGGTGTGTCTTTTTGTGGGTCTTCTCAAGATTTGTGCCACTGCCTGGTGGTTCCGATCTTCAGTACACAGTACACGTGAATCCGTTCAGGTTTCAGTTATACCGCGCCTTAATCTTATTATGATGCGATGAAGTTGATGATGCTTGTGGTTTAAACATTTGCTGAGAGGAAAACTTGTCATTGAAAATCTTTTGTGTGATGCTATTTGTTGATGATAGATTTTGCGCACCAAATTGTAGAAACCGAGGACAAAGCTTAATTAAGGGCAGATCTTAAGTGTTTCTAGTTTTGTTTTTCCATCATAATTGGAATTTCACTTTGATGGTAGCATATATTAATGTTTAAATTATCATAGATTATTGAAATGAAATTTCAATGATGCATTTCTTAAGTGCTTCAGTGATGAATTTCACTTTGATGACAATATAGGGTTATTAAGTTGAATAACAATACGATAGGTCACACTGAGTAAATTACTTCACCCTCTTATCAGGAACTATCTGACTCCATTAATAATCGAAATCTAATGGATCAAAGCTCTCATGGTTATGCACATAGGGAGGGAGCAAATGAGGTTGAAAGAACTCTCAAGATGGTAACTGCAGGAATGATTGACAGCCACACTGACATGGCTGTAGTAAGCCTCTAACCTATATCTCATCATGTTCAGTGTGTTATATTCAGTTCATTATGTTAGGTTGTCAAATGAAATTCCAAGGAATTTGGAATGAACGGCACATGTTGTTTTATTTGTGTATAAATTCTCAGATGTATTTTCCTTTTCATTTATTAGCATTTCCTTTTTGTTCAGGAATCAGGAATCTGGTTTAATCCCAACTATGAGAATTTCACGCAATGTATAGACCTGCCAAGAATTCATAAAAGTGTGTTATTTTAATATCAAGTATTTTCTGCTATACATTTTTCGACATTTCTCTCTGCTAACTTTTGAATTCTATTTTGCAGAGCTTGATGCAAAGACCAATGGCTACATTCTTGTAAATGCTAATGGTGGCCTGAATCAAATGAGATTTGGGGTCTGGATTTGTTGGTTTCTAATGAATTTGAAAAAAGTTAGGCTGGCTACAAGCATAATCTAACATGTCAATATATTTTGAATGCAGATATGTGATATGGTCGCTGTTGCTAAGATTATGAAGGCAACACTTGTTCTTCCTTCTCTTGATCACACTTCGTACTGGGGTGATGCAAGGTTGGTTTACTTTTACCTCCTCTGGTACTGTGGTATTGGAAAAATGGATTGATTGGTTTGTTTTGATGTGTTTGCAGTGGCTTCAAGGATTTGTTTGACTGGAAACATTTTATTGAGACACTGAAGGGTGATATCGAAGTAGTTGAGAGATTACCACCTGCTTATGCTGAAACTGAACCTTTCTCCAAAACTCCAATATCTTGGTCTAAGGTCAACATAATTGTCTATTATTTCTTGAAGTTAAAATGATATGTTTGATTAATTGATTTATTGCATTCTTGTGGAAGACAAGCAACCCATATGATGTTTTTTAGTAGCAAGTTCAAGTGAATATCAAATAAGATTATGAAATGAGAGACATATTTGCTATCCATATTGATTGAGTCTCCTTGTTCACAGACCAGTTATTACAAGAATGAGGTTCTTCCACTCCTAAAGCAGCACAAAGTGATCTATTTCACCCATTCTGATTCCAGGCTTGCTAATAATGGAATTCCAAGCTCAATACAAAAACTAAGATGTCGTGTAAATTATAGAGCACTGAAATATTCCTCTCCAATTGAAGAATTTGGAAACAAATTAATATCCAGATTGCGACAGAATGATGAAAGTCCTTATCTTGCGCTTCATTTGAGGCTAGTTTCTGTTGATCTGAACTGATAAAATATATTTTTTTCTCTGGACTAGAAGTATTCAATTTAATATTTGGTCTATCCCCTTTTGTAACAGGTATGAGAAGGATATGCTCGCATTTACAGGCTGCAGTCACAATTTGACTGCAGAGGAAGATGAAGAACTGCGACAGATGCGACATGAAGTTGGTCACTGGAAGGAGAAGGAGATTAATGGGACTGAGAGGAGATTAACAGGGGGTTGTCCATTAACTCCGAGGGAAACTTCCCTATTGCTCAGAGCACTGGATTTTCCATCACAAACCAGGATTTATTTGGTAGCCGGCGAATCGTATGGTAGAGGAAGTATGAAATATCTTGAGGACGATTTCCCCAACATTTTCTCTCATTCCTCTCTGTCTTCCAAAGAAGAGTTGAATCCTTACAAGAATCACCAGAACATGTTAGCTGGTATAGACTATATTGTTGCACTTCAGAGTGATATATTTCTCTATACTTATGATGGGAATATGGCAAAAGCAGTACAAGGTCACAGGCGCTTTGAAAACTTCAAGAAGACCATCAATCCAGACAAGTAACATGTTCTTCCCTCATTCTTACTTGTAGATATTGACTGTTTGATCATGTATTCATATTTACATTACTGCTGCAACGTGAAACTGTTGCTGTGCAGGGCAAATTTTGTTAAACTGGTTGATAAGTTGGATGAAGGAAAAATTTCTTGGAAGAAGTTCAGGTCCAAGGTAAAAGTACTTCACAAAGAGCGAATGGGTGCTCCATACCTTAGGGAGCGTGGAGAATTTCCTAAGCTAGAGGAAAGTTTTTATGCAAATCCTATGCCAGGTTGTATATGTGAAACAAAACAAGATTAGATAAAGACCTCGCAGAAGGTTGTCTTTCATATGATGCCATGTTGAGAGTTGCATGAACAGGGCATTGTGGCTGTTTTATAGGTTATTTTGAGTACTTCTTCTGTCTTGAGAAAGCAGAATGTGATTGTTCAGAAGCTTGAGTGCTTGAGAAGTTGTACATGCTTACATGGGACCAAGAAAAAGTGGTAAAAACTGAGCTATTCTGCTGCTGCATTTCAAATTGAAGGATCAAGCATGAGCAGGTCAAGTATACTATATACCTACCATTCACAACAGATGATAAACCTTGAGGGAAAAACCTCATCCTTAGTCACACTTCTAATGAAAAAGGTTTTTTTTTTTTTTTTTTTTTTTTTTTTTTTTCTTTTTTGTATTTTTAGATTTTTAATTATTCAATATCTTTTCATGTCATGAAAAGATGCTAGACTGAATAAGCTGTATTGTTGTAGTTCATTATTCAATAGTACAAAATTCTCTGGTTTTATGCACTAGCAATTGTTTTAAGGAGGTGTTCTTTGATGAGACTTTAATGCTGCAAATTTTTTAACCCTTTAACAGAAACTTTCTGCTAATGATTAGGGTTTTGATACAATTTAGCGGAATTAAAAGTCATGGAAAAACATCATTTGTTGGTATTCCAATACAGGCATAAAAGATAATGGTTAACAATTTAGTGAGCCTAGCATATTTCTACCAAGGTCTTGGAGTTAGACACAAAAGACAAACTTTGTAGAACATGTTCAAACCAATGGAGAAGTTGAGAACGCAAACAAATTCATTCTATTATAATTAAAGAAGAGGATAGGAATATAAAACTTCAGCTTTAATCATATAACTTCTTTATGACTCGAGTTTTATTTTCATCATAAATTTTGGTATGTTTAGTATTTAACATATATCTTCATGATAAAATAAAGTAATTCTGTATACACAAAATCACTAGAAAATGCAATTAAAATTTTTAATATGAAAATGGTAGTGAGAGCTTTTTTTTTTGTTGTTGAGAAATGGTAACTATTTTATATTACAATAAAAAAATTCACAATAATACTTGAAATTTAATTCATACAAATTTTGTATATTATAAAAAATTAAAAATTTATAAGTTATAATTTCAAAAAATATGTAATTAGCGAATATTAAGATTTGAATTAATAAGTAGTGGTATTTTCACTTTTTATTCTGCAACTTTCAACTAACTAACGAATTAGTTTTACCAAACATTTTTTTGTTGTTGTTAATTACCTTTCTGGATTAATTCTACCAAACATAACTTCAGATTTAAAGCGTTACATCGATAATCTTAATAATCAAAGTTGATTTAGATATCGATGTTTATTAATAAAATAAAACTAAAACGACACAAACAATACTTACGATGGATATATGCCTTTTTCCTTAGAAATAATATTTCCATGGTGTTATTAATATGATAGTGGGGAAGAATAATATAAAGGACTTGAAAACATCTGTTAGAGAATAATACAAGGGGTTGAAAAAAGACTTTTCATTTAGCAAGTATTTTTACAATGGCACAAAAATTGTATGGCCAAGATTCCAGTGTTTAACCTCCCAAAAAACTATGGAAGAAAACATCAATAACACTATAACTGAATAATAGATTCAACAAGGTCCTCAAGAGGTGCCAACTCTGCTTTGTCGATCAAACGGAATTCCTGCAACACAATACACCATATCAGCCACAAAATCTAAGTCACAAGGCAAAACAGGAAGAATTAAGTGTAGCAATGAATTTTTCTCTATCTTTGTAACAGTCCAGATACTCTGCTGAGTTTTTACGTAATGTCATCTGCTGAGCATTAAATATACTAGTGTTGATGTATTAAATTTCTTTATAATATATTTTAAAACATCAAAATCAGTATCCACATGTGTATTTTGCTGAGTTTTTACGTAATGTCATCTGCTGAGCATTAAATATACTAGTGTTGATGTATTAAATTTCTTTAAGCATTAAATATACTAGTGTTGATGTATTAAATTTCTTTATAATATATTTTAAAACATCAAAATCAGTATCCACCTGTGTATTTTGAAAGCACGGCATATAATCAACAACAACAAAAAAAATCCAGTAGAGAATCTAAATTCATTTGTAACTCACTTACCCAAGTAAACAAAACAAAGTGCTTGAAGCAAGTATTAAGGTGAGCTTCTTCTTTCAAACTCACTATCTTCTGAAAATGAGAATGGTAAATGTGAGCATATACACGGAATAATCGCTTGAAGATTGTCTTGACAACATCTCGGAAATTAGATGGAAAGGGAGCCCCTGCAGAAATTAATAAAAAGTGTGTTATGATGCAGAAAATTCAGAAAACTAGTGAATAACAGTCTAGAAAATTCAGCTAACTGAACCATTAGCTTTATCAATATGTTCAACATACCCAATCTTTGAGGGAATATTGTTTCATCATCTAGTTGAGATTCAATCCAATCCATCAAGTACTCAACATATTTTGGAGCAGACACCTCTATTGGTTTCTTTATAGTAACACCATCAGCCCATCTATACTCATACCTGTAGAGTTAATAATTTTTACATTAAATAAATGTGTAATATATATGTAAAATAATGTTGTTTACGATGATTTAGATTCTCCATTTTAGGATATGAAGCTATGGATAATTGACTAACTAGACCATGAAAAGGTTAAGGAAAAATGGCATAGAAAATGTGAAAAAGGGTGCTGCAGTCTCAAGGAACATGGTATGCTCTTGGTTGAAATCTGTTTCCTTTTATCCCTCCTATGCATATAACTCTATAAATCATCTTAGAAAATGTATTTAGCTATGAACTGCACATTCAAGACATGAATCTTCATAACTCCAAACTACTCATTCTCAAACATTCAAAATGTTCAAAAAAGATAAACATAGTAGCCTGTCTAATCTAGCTGCAAAAATGCTATGTAAGTAAATTAAGAAGAGTTGGTTGAAGGATGAACAATACTTTGGTCCTGCAGACATTGTAGGGCAGTTATTTGCTGTGCAGAATTCAGTAAGTGTACCAAACAGGATATTCACTTGATTAAAGAAGTCAACAGCTGCACATAGAAACAAAATATAAATAACAATGTGCAAAATTTCTCAACTTTCCCATGAAATATAATCACCAATGATGCATAAATAAAACACCAAGCACTGTCAATTTATAGTTAGAAACTAGAGTACTATCTGCAAAGAGCCAAATATGAAAGATTCTTACTGTTTACAGCTAGCCACTCGTTGATATCTTCACCAGGAGGCAGTTTAACTGCTTCCCTCAAGTTTCCACTACCCAACGTGGCATCGATGTGTTTTTGAAGTTGAGCACCCTACATTTTATAACGAAAATGCATAGAAGGTTCAATTGGTTGAACATTAACCATAAACAAAATGCAGAAGTAACCATTCGACATGTAAAAGTACCAACCTTACTTCCCGATGGGGCACTCTTTTTTGGACGAAAAGTTTTTTGGTTTCTGCATGGATCAAAGTTTGATTGCATGAGTAGTCATTTATAGAAACAAAACAAAAGTACACCACAACACTGAGACAATAACATAAAAAGAGACAATCATTTCACTTTCAGAAAAAGTTGCAGATTGGAGCAATTTTTGTCATATAATGGTTTATATCAGTGATCTACACCCAATAAATGCGTATGGATTCAAACCAGAAGCAACTAAAACTCAAAAAGAATCCATGTCCCACAAATTCAAGTATGACCAAATTTCTGCCAGAACAAAACCTAGTAATATCACTCATTTAGAAACATTTGTTATATCAGGAATTTCACCCCTTGTTCGGTTCAAAATATGTAAAGGGCTAAAATTCCTTCCTTGCAATTTTGCCTCTCCCCCAATAATGGAAGACTATATTTTTCATCCTCCTCTATCCTCTGATCTAAACATCCCTTATTACTTTAATTAGATACCTATTTGAATTCTCTGTCGTGAATAGCTTGATCAATTCCTACTTTCACCTTCAGAATGTGGCAAACCACCACTGTATAATATAATAAAAGCAATAATGAAATTAAAGCATATAAATTTCATAGCCATGTTATTAACATAATCAGTAATCATGATGTCTGTTATAGTTTTATCTATCAGATGATCAACCATCCCATTTACAGAACACAGAAGACAATTTACGTACAAACAGATTAAGAAAACTCTAAGATCAAACAAAGGGTATAAAAACACATCTTAAAACAAATCAAGAGCAGCCTCAAAATCAAAATCCAAGCTCATCCTCAAAAGGGTATAACGAGAACACATAAAAAGACAATTTTTTTACAAAAAAAAAAATCACAGAATCATGATGAAAATATCAATCAGAAGAAATAGGAGAGGATGTGAAATGAAGAACCTGTTTCCAAGACCGAAGAGACTCATGGTGACTCAATCCCAAGTGTCTCTTTTTCTTGAAGATCCAAATACCAAAGGGTCGTCCTATCACAACTACAAACACTAAAATTTGATGAATTAACAAAACAAATTTATATATATTTATATAGACACAGAGACAGAGAGTGCTTACCCTCCTTGTTGCCAGTCTGTCATTTCCTCCGTTTCTCTCTCTCTCTCTTCCCCCAAAATAGAGAGAGAAACCCAAAAACTCCATTTGCCAACCTGCATTATGCTTACCTGGCTGGCTCTGCCTCATGCTCCTCTTTTTTTCTCCTAATTTTCTACCTTTTTCTTATCCCCTTTTATTTTTGGCATATATTCTTATCCTCATTTGGTTATTTTTCCTTTTTAACCTCTTTCAATTTTAAGAGTTTGATGAATGAATGATAAGCTTCAATTCAGATATCCTTTTTTATTATAACAGTTGCACATGAATTCAGGCTTCAAATTAATGGTGAATCAAAGCATTAAAATCAAATATCCTTTTTTATTCCTCAAGAAAAATCTATGGTGGTGGGCTTAAGTTTGAAATGTTCTCTTCAAAATATACTAATTTAAATCTGTTCAAGTTGTCATAATTTATTGTACAACGTTAAATATAATATTTTACTATATAAGTGGAAAGATAAAGAAAAAAAAAACTATAACAGAAGGAAAAGGAAATGGATTAATTTTCAAGTGGCTTTCACAAGTTTCTTAACTCACGAGTTCTTCTTTTAAAAATACATTACTTTTTTTAATTTTCTTGGCAGAATATAATTGTCAAAATCATGTTGAAGCTTCTCTCTCATCCAATCATTTACAGCTTGATGCCAACTTTATATAGCTTACTATATGTTTAATTTATAAGTATTAATTAATTGGAATGAGATCATCCATGATACTTTACACATAATAATAATTGGTATGTCCACTGTGAAAAAAAAATTATAAAAAAAAAAATATATATATATATATATATATATACTCAAATGTTGTTAAAATTTAAACTTTTGTATATGGGTGTATTACTTGTTATATGTTATGAGTCATTTTCCTATATAAAATTGTTACTGTTGCCTGTCAAATATTTGCATTTTATATCTTCATTTCATTCATACATCAATATTAACATAATATTTATTTTTAAAATATACATAAATTATAAATAATTTGATATTTTTTATCGTTAAAATTTCACACAAAAAAAGCACATGATATGTTTAATATAAAGGTAAAACTCAATGGTTTAAATCATATAATATACCTAGATTATTATATCATTCCATAATTTTTAATTCAACAATTCTTTTATAACAAAAATTTATTATTGGATTGAAAAATGTAATTCAACGCAAAATTATTGACACATAATTAGAAAGGAACAAAACACAAAATTGATGGTAAACTTTTGCAAAATATTCAGAGTTATAATAAAATATAACCGTTTTAGATAAGCAAATAATACAATACATTTTGTATTCACATTTTCTTCAGATAGGTTTAGTCCCTTTAAAAAGAAAGGTTCACTAGTAAATATTATGAGTATTTTAGAATATGTTTTTTTAAGTGACTTCATTAATGATTTATATTTAAGAATAAAATAACATTAATTTTAAAAAGGGTTTAATAGAATTATAAAGTTTTTCGCAATTTATTTGTACATAATCTAATCAGTGTTTCCTAAGGTTTATAAATTATTTAAATAGCTTCTTGTAAGACTTTTGTATAAGGATTTAAACAAGATACACCATCTACATAAGAAATAGAAAATGAGATAAACAAATTGTTTTATACTAATTTCATTCAAATTGAATTACGTTTAACTCTCTTTTAACTAAATTTTAAAATATTTCATCATAATAAGTAAGCAAGACGTTACAAAGAAATATCATTTTATTATTACTTTTAGCTTACACAATTAATTATATAATGTAATTTTTAGAAAATTCTTTCTATTTACCTCTAAAAAAAAGAAGAAGAAAAATATTAGTTAATAACTAAGGTACAAGATCTTGTAGGATTTAAGATCTTGGTTTGTTTGTGATAGAAATATCAAACATTTATTCATCTTGTAGCACAAATTTCTGAAGTGCTTAGTCACCGGCCTCAAAGAAGCTTAAAGTACTTGACATGACAAGAAGAAATTAACATTAATATAACCAAAACCAAATCACAGGTGGTCTGGTTACTAAAGAAGAAGAAGAAGAAGAACCTCGTGCATGCGTTTACATGCATGCAAGCACGCTACATCCAAGACGAAAATCACACAAATAATTAAATTTTAACAAAAATGACACAAACCCTTGAGTACATACTCCTATGTTTTTTTCATGGATTGTTCAATTTAACCTGAGCCTCCAAGAACAGCCTTGAGCTTCTTGACGACAGCAGCATCAATGAAAGTGGTCTGGGTGATGAGTTCAGTGGGGAAGTCACTCTTGAACAAAGCGAAGTCGAGAATCTGGAGGCCAGGGTTGGCACTGCTGAAGCTCACAAAAGCTAAAGCCTGGGAGTTACCAGAGTTGATTTGGAAGTGCAGCAAGCCCTGAGGGAAAACCATGATGTCACCCTTTTCGAGGGTTTTGAGGTAGACATTGTTGCCGGAATCAACGAATCCAGCACAGATTTGACCTTCCACAACCACCAACAGTTCTGAGGCTCCAGGGTGTGTGTGGAGTGGGATAACCCCATCTGGTGCCAAGTCCAAACGTGCGGCAGAAATGCCGAGGCCATTGACGCCGGGGAACTGAGCATCAAATGCTGGAGTCACTGCAGCTTTGATGATGTTTGAGGTGTTGCCAGCAGTGGCGAGGCCAGAGTAGGCAAAGTCATTCGCTGTCACGTGTGCAGGGTTCTTGCATGAGTAGCCTGCAGGGCCATTGGGAGCTGTGAAATCTGCCACGCAGAAATCTACCACAGAAGCGTGGGAGAGAGAGAATAAACTCAAGAAGATGATGCTCAGAACTATCTTCATTGTTGTTCTTGATGAGGTTGTCTGTGTGTTATATCGGAGTGGCTAAGGTGGGAGATTTAGTTCTGTTATATATGAGTGGAAGTGTTGATATAGATATTTGTTAAGTGTGGATAGATTTTTGTTACATGTCTTGTACGTGGAAACGACAGATTCTGAGCTAAGTCCGGTGCATGTGAATGACAACTTTTTTCTTCCAGGATAACAACAAGAAGTGTCTTTTGGCTTGAAATGGATGTGAAAAACAGTAACTTCTAACACTCTATAATTAGACAGTAAAAGATGTATAGAGTGGAAATTTGATGCATTGTTGGTGGATTTTGAGTGAGGGAAAAGGTAAAGAAGATGAGGGTGGTGGTGGTCCATGCAGAAGCACATGGCATGGGGAAGAAGAAGACGTTTTGACAGCTAGAAGGAGCCTCTGCAAGTCTTGAAAACTTACATATCTGTGGTCATCTTGAATTCCCCATCTTGCAGGGAACCCAGTGTTCTACTTTACCAAACCATAAAATTTGTCTGAATAATTTGTTTTTCTCTTGAGGTGAAGAGGATCATTCTGCACATATTCTGCCAAGTCTGCTATAGGAACCTCCTATCCCTATATCATACAAATTATGTTGGATGGACACTCTGCAGCAAAGGATAAGGCTTTCCTTCCAATTGGCCATTCGTTCAAAATGGGTGTGTCATTCATGTCACTCTCATTGTCATCAAATTAGCTTTTCTATTGTCAGTGTACGAAGTGTTACCGAGAACCATCATTCTTAACCGTTGCATAACTTCTCGAAATCACGGTTTGAGGAGGTGTGTTGAAAAGTTGAATACTTTGATGAAAAATAAGTTAAAAATCTATTAAGGATAAAATAATTTCAATAATAATATATAAATATGAGAGCAGATCTTATTTTATAAACTAGCTTTCGATTAGTCTTAAAATCTATTTTTTAACCTAACTCTTGGATTCTGAGATATTTTTGAATCTCAAAGACGTGTCTAGAAAAAGTTGCAGATTGTCATTCACATTTCTGCACAAATTACAGCTGCACTGCGCTTTCCTAATTTGTAAACTTTCTCATATATATATATATATATATATGTTTCTGTATATATATTCCGACTATAAATGATAAGTTATAGACTGGTAAATAAAGAAAGTATTATTTATGGAAGAGAAAATTTTGTAGAAACATGTCACTTTTTATGTGAAAATATTACCACGACGCATTTGTGAAAATCTGGTGTACAATTCGTTGAATTGCAAGGCAGTGGAAAACGACTACTCTGAAATGTTGTAATTTTTTTTTTCTTAACTCTAAAACAAGTCAACATAGTTAAATATTAAATTCTAAAATAAATATTAATTTTAGATTATTTAGTTTAAATTTATCATTCTAGAAGAAATATTTTAAAATATTTTCGGAATGCATAGTTTTTTATTTATTTTGGAAAGTACTTTCTGAAAAATGTAAAAATGCTATTTTTCTCAATGTGATAGGAGGTGTACACAGAAATTGTGAAGGTGGAAAAATTAAAGGCCCGAACTTTTCGGGCGTCCAGTCCATTTTTAGTTCTTGCTTTCTGCAGTTACATCACTACTAATTGCAACCTATACTGACAAAAAAAAGTTAAAATACTACCTCTCATTACACTAAATTCCAGAGAGAATATATGTTGAGAAAATAATTATTTTAGATAATATTATATATATTTTGAAAATATTGTTCCATAAATTTTATTTCAGAGAACTTGTTTTGGAATTTTTCTCAAAATTTGTATTTCAAACAAAAATCTTGTTTTAAAAATTTTATTCTGAAAATCATATTCCAAAAATTTTAAAAAAAAAATAAAAAAACTTCTGAAATAAATAATCCAAAAGTCATTTTTATAAGAGTAAAATAGTTATTTTCAAAAATTACGAGCTGCCCGAATTAAATTATTGAGATGTAAGAATAAAAAGCCTCCATTTTGATGTCACGTGATTATTTGTAGTCCAAACAACGACAACCCATTAGCGTTAATATAATCATCAAAAAGCCTTTTTTTGTTTTCTTTTTCTTTTCGCAAAAGTATTCTTAATTAATTTGGGTCTATCGAATAGGCCCAATTTTTGTGAAAGAAGGTAATTACGTCGTTTGATCGGTTTATGGTACGTTTTATTTTATCAAACTCAAATTAATTCGACTGGATTAAGAATGCCTTTATTTGATTATCGGATTTCACATTTTACTTTATTTTAGAAATCAGAGAATGTGTTTTATGTTATTATTTCTAATAATCTATATTAAAAAAATAATGTTACATTACAAATACAAGGAAAAAGAATGAATAAGAAGAATAATGGTTATTTTGCATTTCAGGGTCAATTTAATGTTAAATTTGTAAAATATGATCCATTAAAATTTATTTTGTCAAATAGGATCAAATTATGAGGGTGGATGACGATATTATAGGTGAAGTCGTCCTCCACCCAACCGGTTTCTCATGTTTTTTTTCAAAAAAACAAAGTCGGCATATGTAAAGATGATTTTTGTCTATGTGAGAAATGAAATCGTACTCTAAGATAACGACTTCACTTTTTCTTTTTTTAAAAAAAACATTTAACTCGTATGCAACCTCCTTGCCAAGTCCTCCAAAACCATCCAATCCCCAACTCACTCTCTTCACTCCACCCACCTCTCTCTTCTCACCACCCCTCTCACCTACAACTTAGTGCACCTTTCTTCAAACTTCGCCTTCGTCTACAACTTTGACCACCACTCTTGGAGGCACTTTCAGGGGTTCCATGCTTTCCTCAATGACAATTGCCTCCAGCAAGGTACTTTCTTTCACGGCGGCTTGTACTTCACCATCCCGAAACTGTTCTCCGTGATGCGTTTCGATTTGAAGAGTGGCAAATGGAAGAGCAACGTGGCTGAGTTGCCCCCACAATTCACTTCTCAAAATTAATTAATTAATTAAATACTTAAAAAAAAGGAAAAGTGAAGTCGTTACATTAGAGAACGACTTCAATTTTCACATAGGCAAAAATCGTCCTCACATAAGACGACTTTATTTTTTTGAAGAAAATAAAGAGAAACCAGTTGGGTGGAGGACGACTTCACTTGTAATGTCGTCCTCCACTCTCACAACTTAATCTTGTTTAGTAAAAAAAATTAACAGATCCTATTTTACGAATTTAACATCAAATCGACCCTAAAATACAAAAAAAAAATAATACACTAATTCAATACACTTAAAGAAAAACCCTAATTTTGTGAAGTGGGTGGTTACGTGGGAAGAAGTAAAGTGAATTGAGGTATATATGTTAGTTTGGATTGAACGTTTTGAACAGTTACCTCTCTATTTTGATGCTCATAAATAAAAGCATGCATTGGAAAATTGAACAATGTCTACAACACTAAGAGGCATGATTAGGACTAACTTTTTGCCAAAGTGGACCACAATTATCATGTGCATAGGTACCAAACATTGTGGTATAACATCAAAAAAATTAAAACACCAACCTTTGTTATTTGTTTTCTTTTTCTTTCTGTTTTTTACTTATTAGATTGAATTATGGAGGCTATTGAAAAAGTGTTACGTTAATAATTACCGAATGGACCGCATGTCGCAGAAAGTGGTTAGTTCCATGCCATTTTTCAACGCAATGTGCCTAACACTGCATGCTCAAATCAAAATAAATGACGTCAAAAAAGTAATGATCGGTGTGGAGGGATCGTAGGTTTTTCTTTATAAGAGAATTTTTCATTGTAAAAGTATTTTTTGTAGAATCTTAATTACTTGGTGTCGTAGATATATTGAATTTATTTAAAAAATAAAATTCGAAAATAAATGCGGATAATTTTTTTTTATATAAAACTAGTCAACACATATTTTCATATTTTTTAATTTTCAAAAAATTTAAGTTAAGATCAATAATAAATATATAATTATTTTTTAGAATAGTTATTAAATATAAAAAAATGTGTATAAAAATGAATTAAAATAATTATTTAAAATAAAAGAGATTTTTAGAATAATGGTTAAAAATAAATTATTTATAAAATAATTAATTTTTAAAATAATTAAGAATGAAATATGGAAATAAAAGAAAGAAAACGTTTTTTATATATTGTTACAGGTATAAGTTATTATTATTAAGAAAGGGGCATTTAATGTTTCCATATTAAAAAATAATAATAATATTAATAATGATATAAACATAAAAAAGTAGTTATTGTAATGTTGAAAAAGATGAGTGATTTATAATGTGTTACGTTATTGAAATGTTTAAATTTGTAGTTTTTTTTTCACTTTTAAAATAGGTTAAAATACCTTTTTGGTCCCAATTTTTGTCAAGTTTTTTCAAACAAGTCCTAATTTTGCTTTTGTGTTCAAATAGGTCCCAATTTTCGTCAATTTTGTTCAATTGGGTCCTTTTTTGCTAACACCGTTTAAATCATTAACGGCCATGAACAGTGACTGTCACGTGTCACTTCGTGATTTTTTTGAATTTTTTTTATTTTTATTTTTATTTTTTCAATTATTTTCAATTTTTTTCAATTTTTTTTTAAATTTTGTTAATTTTTTTTAAATGTACATGTGTCAACCTAGGAGTGTGCCACGTGTTACTTCGTGGTTTTTTTGAATTTTTTTTGAATTTTTTTTTAAAAAAATTTAAATTTTTTTTAATTTTTTTTTTAAATGTCCACGTAACCCAGTAGCGTGCCACATGTCAAAGTCAATGTTCTAAATTCAATTTGGTCCCTATATTTGTTATTTTTGTTCAATTAGGTCCCAATTTTTGTTAACATTAACCAATTTG
>Ga0209589_1008484_pt1 | contig 16009 bp, 11 predicted proteins | sample CowpeawhiteBW_FD_187525 | JGI IMG/M metagenome (GOLD analysis project Ga0209589, IMG submission 187525) | Root nodule microbial communities of legume samples collected from California USA - Cow pea white BW (SPAdes) (version 2) | ecosystem: Host-associated > Plants > Roots > Nodule | place: USA... | reverse complement strand
ATCAAATTTCACAACACCTACAGAAATAAATAGTAAAACACATCACGCCAATTACATCGTGTAAAAGCTATGGACGACGCAATGAAGTACAATTAGTTCTTCATTGCGAAAGGATAGAATATAGATATTTAGTCACTTAATTACCGTGCATCTTGTCAGCAGCAACTTCAGCTGGATGATAACCTTTCCCTTTCTCGGTGATTACATGAATGAGAACAGGTCCAAGTGTTGGAATACCCTTCACACTTTTCAGGATGTGTACAAGGTCTTCCATGTCATGCCCATCTACTGGGCCTATGTAGAAGAGCCCAAGCTCTTCAAATAAACAAGCACCAGCTCCACGTACCATCCTTCTAACGTAGGAATCCAATTGAGATGCAAACTTTCGCTTCGTGACCTGTTCATTTCTCACAAAATATTAGTTCTAGTACAAGTGTAGAGAGCTAACTGCGTGAGATTTTATTATATATTTATCCTTTTCTTAATATCGTGCGTGGCTAAAACAAGCTACATAGTTCAATACCTTTGCGACTTCACTTAGTTGTGGGGACTCAGAGCTGGTATGTAGCCTCGCGAGAGCCTTACTAAGAGCTCCAACTGGTGGAGCTGGGCCATCAATTGTGGCAGTGGGAAGCGAAACTTGTTCATTGTCATTTAAGATTATAATAAGATTGGTTTCAAGAAAACCAGCATTGTTCATTGCCTCGTAAGCTTGTCCACCTGTCATGGCTCCGTCACCAATCACTGAAATCACATGGTTATCCCTTCCATTCAAGTCTCTAGCCACTGCCATCCCTGAAACGCAAGTGAAAATTGAGCATTAGAAAATGAAAAGTTCATCACTTTTAGTGGCCATAAATCAAAATTGGCTGCTATAGTAAAGTCATTATTACATCAACTTCATGGATGTCTCACTCACACAAGAAATAATTCTTGCGTAACATCGCTTTCTGAGAATATCATTTATGATTACTCATATTGTACATCTTTAATACATGTTTAAACTTATAGATGCCCGAACTAAGTGTCTTTTAACACATTCTTTAACTTCAAATTCTGATATGCATTATTATCTATTACTATTGAGTTGGGGTTTTTTTTTTCAAGGTGCCAAAATATTAATTTTCAATTATATATATATTGTTTGTTACCTAAGCCAGCTGAAATGCTAGTGGAACTATGACCAACCCCAAAAGCATCATGTACACTTTCATCCCTCTTGGGAAATCCTGCAAGCCCACCAGTCTGTCTAATTGTGTGCATTTTGGATCTTCTTCCCGTTAAAATCTTATGAGCATAGGTCTGCCAATCATCCAAATTGGTCACTGGTTAGACACATGAAAACTATGATATATCATAAATAACAATTATTTAATGGTCCTCCAGATTCTTATATTTAGTACTTTTGGGTACCCACCTGATGACCAACGTCCCAAATGATCTTGTCTTGGGGAGTGTTGAATACATGATGAAGTGCCACTGTTAACTCTGCCACACCTAAGCTTGAACTTAAATGCCCTCCGGTCTTCGACAGTGTGTAAACAATCTCTTCCCGGAGTTCATCAGCCAGCTCTTCAAGTTCCTGATTATCATACAATAATGCTACAATTATTGTACTCAATTACAAATATCAAGAGAAATCGAAACGATATTAAACTATGCGTGCTAGAGCACATAGTTTCATTATTTAAGCATTGGATGACATTGCAATAAACCATTTTCATATAACTGTGTAGGTACCTGAATGGATAGATTTTTCATGTGGATTGGATAATTAACGGTGTCCAGTACTGGCGTTGATGGCTTCTCTCCCGAGAAATTCAGAGATCTCCGTAACTGTTGATTTGGTTCGTAGTTTTTCTTCACCACCTCCTCACAAACATTGTCTCCTCCAGCAGCTCTCACTTGGTTCATCTGAAAATGAGAATGAGATAGCAATTAGTGTTACCACCCTAGATTCCACAAGTAATTTGCCTTTTGAAATGGAATGATGCTATAATTGTTAACCATACCCTTTGTGGAATGGTGAGTGAGATTTTGGTGGTGATGTTTGAAATACTTGGGGAGCCGCAGTGCTTATCTTGAGAATGTAAGAGAGGAAGAAAAGTAGTCCCAAGAACAAAGGAAGACATGGTTGAGTGGTAAAATGTGGAAAGTGGAAAGAAATGTCTTTGTTAAGTGGTGAGGAGAGAAAAAATAGCAGAAAATGCAATCCTTGGTGATGGAAGAGGGTGTGGGAAATTGTGGTGTTGCAGGGTGGTGGTTGGAATGGAAAATTTATAGACACATCATATCAGATATATTGGTGTATGGTACATGTTTCCGAGTTGAAAACTTGAAGTTGCACATTATAATCCTTTTGCACGCGGAATTAATATCACGCGCAGTTTTACATGACTGCATCAATTCGTCAGAAAGATATTTTTTTAAGTTTTTTATTTAATCAATATAAAGAAACAAAATTAGTTATGGTAATAAGTATAAAATGTAATGAAATATAAATATACATGACAGAAAGAAAACTGAAAATAGTATAATGGATGATTTAATTTAAATAGTAATAATAATAGAAAAAATAAACGAGTTCTTTAATTTAGGTGAAAAAACTATTTAAAAATATGGAAAAGAATATAATTTATATAGATAAAAGTGTATTTTTAATTCCTTAGTTTTTTGCTGGCCTTTTATTTTCAAAATGTAAGTTTAGAAACAAATTCTCTATAGCAATATATTGAAATATATTGTAATTTCTTTTAATATTAAGCAATCTGTTATTACTACTAATATATAATTAAAATTATTGAATAAATAGCGACTCAAATTAAAAGACAATGAAAAAAAAACTATATTAATTCAAATATGCATAAGCATATTTACTGAAGATATTACTTATCTATAAAACTTTTATTTTATTTTATTTTTTTGAAAAAGTTATATAATTAGTGGTTGTAAATAATCCATTTAAATCCTTCAACTTGATAAAGTTGTGTTAATAAAGTGGGTCTCCAGGTTATGTTTCTTTCAAATTGTTTTAAATCTTTAAAACCAAAGAAGGAGTATATATCTGGACGAAAAAAAAGGCAGTAAATAAACTCCAATAATTATCAGTTTAAAAGAATAAACAATAACCAATACTTAGTTACTCTTTTATTTTCTAAAAAAACAGTGAAAAGTATGTTATATATATATATATATATATATATATATATATATATATATATATATATATATATATATATATATATATATGTTAGGAAAATATTTAAGAATGATATCTTAATAATTAATGGAAAGATCTAGACTAAATGGTTGGTTTAATACAAAAAGTAATTACATATTTTATAGTTAGTACCGTAAAAACACTTTTAATATAATACTTTAATTTTGTTAGTTGTATTTATGGTTGAACTCTATTGATAATATAATTGAACATGTATTTAGTCTTTATTAATTGTTATATGTGTTTATTAAAAATATTAAAAGGTAAAATATTTTCAAAAAGTATATTAATGTTAATTTTTTTCCAGTAAACACGGTTGCCAACAATACTGAAAATCAAACGTCTTTTTACTTCCTTTAATCATAAGGTTTTATAATAAATTATAATTATTTTATTATTATATTAAAAACAAAAAATATTAATATTTATTAGCGAATATTTATCAAAAAAACTTCTGATGTTAATATTTTAATAGACTTTCTTATTTTTAATTTAAAATAATAATATATATCATTACATTACTAAAATAGCTTGTGAATTGGATAATTTTATTTTGTGGTAGACGTGAAGCTATCATTTAAGTTACCTGTGCATATTGAATTATTTTGTCTTGTTGTCAACTAACCTGAATTTGTACTATGTTAGGAAGCGCAGTTATTGGTCCTAGAATAATTGGGTGTTGTGTGGAAAGGTCCAATTTATCAGAGCCATTGCATTATTCAATTAGAATCCGGTTCTTCACATATTCTTGAATTTAAATTTAAAAAATTAGATTTGACTTACAAAAAACAATACTTTTATTAATATATAATAATTTATTATTTTCAATAAATTTACTAATTTTTTAACAATACTTTTTTTATTTTGACATTTTTTGTAAAGAAAATAATTCATAATAATATATTTTCTCCGTATGTGATAACTTTAAATTTTTTTCTCTTTTTATCTTATCTTTCTTAAGACAACTCCTTTTGTAATTTTATATACTTGGAGAAAAGAATGTATAATAAATAATGCAACATTAAAATTAATAAAATATAACGTTCAATATAATATTCAAAATAGATAATTTAGTGTATAAAATATATTAATACAGTCTTATCAAATAAAACACTACAAAAATATATACAAATCAACTAAACCAACAAGTTCTATACAAAACTAACTACTATTAAAGCTTCTCGAAAATCTTTATCTGATAGCTCCTCATCTTTTAGATGTGTCTCTAAATCTGCAACTTCATCTGCTCCCACCAAAATAGTGATCATTGCACAAAAGGAAAACAACACAAGACCACAAAGTGTAAGGGTTAAATATGTTTTTGGTCCCATAACTTTCAGTGAAAATTAGAATTAGTCCTTATTTGAAACTTTGATCCAATGTAGTTTCTCAACTTTAGAAATGTGTGAATTTAGTTATTTTAAACAAATTTCTATAAGTTGATTTGACGTTTTAAACGCGTTTCATAATATTATTTGAGATAACATTGAAGTAAAAATGTGTCGAACGGTGCAAACAACTCAAATACAATTAGGAATGCATTTGAAATGTTAAATAAACTTAACAAAATTTGGTTAAAATGACTAAATTCACGCATTACTAAATATGAAGAACTAAATTAGTCCAAAATTTCAAAAAAAGACTAATTCAAAATTTCACTAAAAGTTAAAGGACCAAAACCATATTTGACTCATTATAATATTATAGAAGTTAATAAAAATATTTTATTTTATAGTTCTATATGAATTTATAAATTTAATACATTAAAGTTTATTATTATAACAATTGTTATAATATTAAATTTTTTTTTTCATTATAAATAAATATGCGGATAAGAGTACCTTTGTTCCCACAGGTGATAATAGTAGATATTAGTTTTTGTAATTCTTTTTATATGCTAACTTTTTAGTATCTTTTGTATTCTTATACTTTACAGCTAATATTTTATTTTTTATGTTTTACAATAAACTACCCATCGTCATGAGAAACTGTGATATAAATTCAAAATGTCGTATCATAAGATTATAATTAATAAGAGATAGATTATTTTCTTATAGATCTTATGCTTTTTTTTTTAATGTTTTGGACAACTTTTATATAATAATAATTATATCGATTTTTAATGATATTTATTATCTTTTATTAAAAAAATTTTTGCTATACATGTGCGATGACACTTATATCTACCCTGCAAGCTGCTAGATAAATGAATCCTAATTTCTTATCTTTCACATCAGGGATGATGAAATGATTAAGATCACTGATTAATAATTCTGAACGTCTTATTCTCAGCTTATCAACATGGTACCATAATACATTAAATCATACATTTCTTTCTAAACATGTTTTTTTTGCAGCTGGACAATTATTTATGATAAGGACACATGTTTTTTTAAATCAGGGTTTTCGATATTCCTTTACCTTTTTATGGATAGAATAGGTAGAGAAAAAATTGTGGAACAAAGGAAAAGTTGTAAGACTGGTTTTTAAAGTGGGGTGGAATACTAAAATTAAGATAAGAATGTGTTTCTTTAACGGATTTTAGGAAATAAAAAATTAAAGATAATGTATTACTGATTGATTAGCACTCAGACCATGACGTCATACAGGGGCACCATTAAACTAATGATCAAAATTTTTATTGTGTTACTTGTGTTGCGTGTATGTAACTGAGGTTCAATATATAAAAAAAGTAGAGATAGTTGTAGATAAAAAATCACTGTAGTGTGGGAAATTGAAGTAACATATTTAATAAGATAGTCAAAAGGCGGTGGCTTTAGGTCGGATGTGTTGAATTTCAGTACTCGATTGAAGGGATTCAGAAGTTGCTGAGAGGCACTCAAAGAAGATATTAACAGAAGTCTTTTCTGAATTTTGACGAGACTCGGATGACATCTAACTCCACCTTTCAAAAATCATCGAATAAAATTTTATATATTATATATTCAGTTATATATTTTAACATGATCATGTTTCTTGATTAATATTAACGAGTAATTTGATAACACGTAAAATAATATATTTAACAAAAAAATAAATCTGATTAGAATATAATCAAACACATCACTCTAAGGTCATGTGAAAAAATTTCAAAACATAATTTTAACATGTTTCTATTTATAGAGCAATATAATATATATATACATATCAATCCTTATACTTCATATTCTTTCAACATGATTATACCGATATAAATTTTTGATTTTCCAATTATAATATTTAACGGCCTTATTTATTAAATAGGACATTTGATTTATCTTAAGAGTTGAAATGTATTGAATTTTTCTTTTTAACTTTTTAGGCTGTATTTTTTTAGAAGAATGATAAAAAGGAGAGACAAAGAAGAAGATATATAAAGGATTAGAGATTGAAGTTGATGATGATGTTTTCTTTTAAAAGATTCAGAGATGATTTTAAGGTGGATGAGAGAATAAAATTTGTGAAAGTTTGTAATTGAATTGATTGATGTGACATATTAAACAAAAATTTTAATAGAAAAAAATTAGATTACCAAACTGTCTCTATTTTATACGTAATACAAAATTATATATAAATGATTTAAATTTATTTTTATAAATTTTATTAAATGATTGAAAATATAAAAAAATATTTATAAAAAATTAACAATACAATATAATTTGTATGAAAATAAATTTAATATATAAGGTGGAAAATAATTTATTTACACAAAAACTTTTTTTTCTTTTTAATACTAATTTTAGAGGTAACAATTTTTTATTGTAACCATAATAAATTATTATTACAGTTAACATAAATTAAAGAAGTGAACTGAAACCATGTGTATTTGGTTTTAACCATTAAATCACATGCAACAAAAATTAAATAATGAAGGGGTAATTTGGTAAATTCGGCAGTGTTAACCTCTAATCTCACCCTGGATAGTGAGATTGAATTTGCAGTGAATCTCCCGAATTATCCTCTCCCATCACTTTGTATCACTTCTAAAAGAACACATTACTCACTCCTTAATCATTGCTTCTCATTCTTGTGAATAATACATCCACTCAGAAGAACACAGTGTTAGGGTGTGTTTGGATTTGAGAGAGAATTTGACGAAGAGTGAGTGAATGAATTTGAAGAGATTTTTGGAAATTGTGGTGTTTGTTGGATTAAAGGACAGATAATATGACTTGAGTGAATTTAAAATGAAAATTTTGGTATGATGTGATGGATATGATATATTAAAAGAATGTTTTAATAGATAAAATTAAATGATTACCGTTTCACTTTTGAGGATAAAAATTATATAAATTTAAACATAAATAATAAAAATTATATTAAAATGAAATTGAGGTTGTTGTTTATAATTTTAAAAAAATCTTCATGTATTATACAACAAAATTGACTTTTTGGTCCATAATCGATTTTATCTCATTGGGAATGTGTTTGTGTCTTTATTCTGCCTCCGATATGGATTATAGTGATTTGAATAAATTATGCATACAACCATGAAACCAAATCTTATTTAGATACGTTTCCACTAACATGTTTCAACACAATTTGAACTTTCACATTGCAAAATAAATGAAGGGTGAAAACTTAAAGGGTTAAATACGTTTTTGGTCTCTTAACTTTCAGTGAATTTTGGAATTAGTCCATTTCGAAGCTTTCGACTAATTTAGTCATACATCTTTCGAAATACGTAGATTTAGTTCTTTTAATCAAATTTTGTTAGGTTTATTTGATGTTTCGTACGCATTTTAGGATTGTATTATAAAATGTGTTTGAATTGTCAAATAAACTTAACAAAAGTTTATTAAAATGATTAAATCCACGTATTTCAAAAAATGAAGTATTAAATTAGTCTAAAGTTTTAAAATGAACTAATTCCAAAATTCACTGAAAGTTAAAGGATCAATAACATATTTAACCCAAACTTAAAACCATTGTTAAAATCTAACATTCATCGCAAATCTTCCACATTTTCATCATTGCAAATCAACACACATACGCAGAAACAAACTACCACTATATGTATTATTCCTTCTGCATGTACAGTACATGCCCCAAAACAAACACAAGCTTATTGTTGTTCTTTACGACCACAAGAAAAACTGCAATTTTTGTTTTTCTTTTAAACAAATGCAATATTGAGAGTTTTTATTGAAGCGCAATTAATTTTTAAATTTATTTTTGACAGTTGATCTTTTGTTAGTAAATCTTGATAAATATTGTTAGAGATATCATATGCCTCTTTATTTTAATTATATTCATGGAGATAAGATATATTTGATTCTCTTGTATTATTATAAAATATTCATGTATTATGATGATATATTAGGTTTTATTTTATTTTTCTTCTATTTTGGGACATTGTACTCTATATATTGGAGAAGTTTCCAATAGATCAATATGAAAACTATATTTTAGTTGTATTTTCATCAAACACCTCTTGTTCATATTTTTTCTTCTCATAGATTATACATATGTAACATGGTATCAGATTAAAAACACATTTTGCCATTACCTTCTCTTTGTCGTTTCATTCATGACGAGTTTTGTTATCCTCATCCTTTATTTCTTCATCTAGGAGAAAATGATTCATTTGTTCTTGTATATCTCTTTCTTGTTGATAACAATTATTAGCAAAAAAAAAAATCTCAAATTACTTTCAAGTTGGACCTTCATACGCTTCATGCCCATCTTGAAAGGGGGTGTTAGAGATATCAATATGAAAACTATATTTTAGTTGCTTGTTTCATTTTAAAATGAAAAATCAAAATGAAATTAATTTTTTTTTTAGCTTTGACAAGAGTCGCATTTAACGCATGTCCTCTCAACAAATGAACTCGGGACCTTGACTCTAATACTAATTATTGAATGGAACGCTTACTACTAAGCCAAAAACTATAGTTATTAGTCAAGACGCAACTCTTTCTATTTAAGAGCGTAACAATACATGAATCATAATTCAATTATGACTCAACTAACTTGACTTCCGCCGTAAAACACTTAACGCCACCTACAACGGTCCTTCCTTCATTAACAATTTGCCTTCATTAACAATTTCTATGGAACTTTGATTTACTATGAATCTTCAATATGAATTACGTTTTTTTTTTGTTTGTCATATGATCTTTTAATTGGAAAAAATGTGAAATACTATGCGAAGAGTTTCTCAAGCCAATAACCTTTTTTCACTAACCATGTACTTCATTTTCAGTATAATAGGTTTTTTCTATCTTCTTGAAAATTCAGATTTTATAAATTATAAATAATTAGTTTTTAAAAAACATAAGAATAAACTTTCACATCATTAATAAAAATTTAGATATTAAATTTAAACTCTATAAAGTGTGAGGAAATAAAACATATTTCTTATAAACAAATTTATAAAACAAAAATAATCACATACAAAATTGATAACACCAAATTATGTATAGGCATCCGTATTGTATTGTTACAAACTTTTTATTTAAATGAGAAAATTACAAAATAAGTGTTTACAAAACATCTTGACAAACCAAACTTATTTTTTTTAGCGTCTAATAAACTTACTTTTGCATTATGGTATTTATATACAACGACGGACCTACGTTATGAAATAGGGAGGCCATGGCCCCCCAAATATTTTCATACTTACGTAATTTATTATATATTTTTAAATATATTTTTTTTAAAAATTAATATTTTTAATATATTTTATATTTTTAAAAAATTATATACTAATGTATAAGATATATTTTTTTATTATTTAAATTTATCTTTTAATTTGACCTTTTGACTATTTTTAAATAAAAATAATTATTTTCTTAATTTTTTTAAGTGAAAACTGGTTTAATTTAACTATCTTTTTTTTTAATTATTTTTTAAAATTTAATCAATATAAACGAAAATTAATTATAGTAAAATAAAAATTATTTATATTTAATTTATAATAATAATAATAATAATTTTATTATTTTTATTTATCATAAAAAAATAAATACAATATTTTTACTAGTTTATATAAAAGATTTGAGATTACTCTTTTGGTTTTTATTTCAGTTCAAAAATATCAAGTTGATCTTCTAATTTTTTTTTAGATTCAATTTGGTCCTAATTTTTTTAAAAATAATGCAATTTGGTCTTATTTTTGTTAAATTTCTTGAATTGGATCAATATTTTTTCATAAAAATTGAAGTTGTAAATAGTGATGGTTTTCTTTATTGATGTAACTGACATAATCTCATTATCAATTTTGATAAAAACTCCTTTCTTCGCTTCAAAAAATTTAATGAAAATGATCAAATTGGATCAATTTTGAAAAAATCAGGACTAATTTGAGGTTAAAAAACTAGAGGATCAATATAATATTTTTTTATGAAAAATAGACCAAAAGAGTAATTCAACCAAAATTTTGGCTCAAGATCCGCCATTGTTTCTACATGCATTCTTTATTTCTAATTTTTTTTGCTTTTATATTTATGCAATGCATAAAATTAATGATTTTTTAATTTCACTTTCCAAAAGATAACATCAAAATCTAATTATTAACGAATTCCAACACAAAGATGATAAGAGTATAAGTATAATGTAGTATAAAAGATGGACAAATTAAAAATATATATATATATATATATATATATATATATATATATTCTTATAAAATCATATATTGTCATCACATATATGCCTAATATAAAATCATATACATATACTTTCATTTAATGTATACAAGCTATTCACATCTCATTAATATATTGTCATAATATATATTCTATCCATTAATCGGCTTTCTTTTCTAACAAATAATAATTATGTCTAATAAATGTTTATACAGATCCAAAATCCACAAAATATTCACTAACAAAAGAATGGGTTATTACAACTCTCGCAACCAAAATCACGATGGAACAACGAAGAAAAAATCTGATTAAAAATAAGGGAAGTCTTTATACCAAAGTATATTGAAGAAAACTATAGAAAAAACTAAAATAAGAAATAATTTGTGGATCTAGATCAGGTTTTGTAATCGTCAGATAAATGTTAGAAAGTTATTAACATTCCCACAATGTTCATCTTAAGACAGTCGCCTCTAATCAGATTTGCAAAACTAAAATAGTTACTAAAATATTTGTTTTTCCCCGAACAAAACATGCAAATGTGAATAAAGAAAATATTTTTAAATTTTTTGATAAAGATTGACTTTTCTCCTATTCTCATTCAATTTTTTTTTATTTAGTTGATATTTTTAATTTTGAATTTTATATTTTTAATTATCAAGTAAATATGAAACTCATCATAAAAAAAAGGTAATTATCAAACAAATTCAAGATTTGACATGATAATTAATAATTTTAAAAATTATGTGAAAACTTTAATTATCAAATCAAGCATGAGACTTAACATAATAATCAAATTATTTAAATTTTAAATGAACGAAAACTTTAATTATCAAATTATTTAAATTTTAAATAAACGAAAATTTTAATTATCAAGTAAGTCTGAAACAAGCCTGAAACATAACGTGATAATATTTTTTTTTAATTTTAAATGAATGTAAACTTTAAATATAAAGTAAGTCTAATACTTAATATGCTATTTCAATTTTTTTTAAAAATTAAAACAAATAAAGTTTTAATTATTAAGTAAATTCAAAATTTAACATGACAATTAAAATTTTTAAATTTAATAAAAAAAAATTATAATTATCAAGGAAATTCAAGATTTAATATAATAATTAAAAAGTTTTAATATTATAAAAAAATTAGTATATGTGCGTAAAAAAATAAAAATAAGATTAAAGTAAATGATACGGAAAAAAAAATGTAGAAAGAACCCAACCCAAAACATTCTTAAAATAAACAAACAAAACAAAACTGGTTGTATATAACACTTTGGAAGGGTGCATAGAGGAAAAATACACTCAACGTAAAGAAGGAACGTGGGAATATGAATAGCAAAAGTAAAACTGCAAACAACAGAGAGTGACCTAACCACACCAAAAAAAAGGGATGTATATATCAGTCAATGGGGTTCAAAGAGAACGAATGGGTCAATGTACTTTTGGAGTCTACTCTATATTTTTATTTTTGCATATATTTTATCCTTGTAATTTTATAAAGTATATTACTTATATTATTTATATTTTTATAGACATATTGGCTTTCTAAATTTATAAATAATTTTTCAGCTAGATTTTATTATTCAATCAAAACTTAATCTTAAACTTCAAAATATATATTATTTATTTTCTCAACTTCTAAATCCATTTTAATACAAACAAACATCTATACATAGGTACAGGTTTAAAACCAGTTTTCTAGAAAATACAAATTATCCAATAGGTCCGTTGTAGTGTCCCTTAATCTTTAAAATAGAGATTCGATAAAACTACTTGAAATCTTAGTCCAGAGAATCATCACTTTTATGTTGTGTTTGTTTTAAGGTATTTACTCCAGTGAAGCAAAGAAATACAAGTGTGGAACGTCTTTGGATCAAGCCATTTGCCTCTACTTAATCACACGGACTCGATTGTGATACAGGTAGAGACGACAAGAATATCGTTGTATTCGGTGGATAAAATTCGTAAGGAGTAATTAGTATTCGCGAGTAGGAGAAACTTTAATATCCAGTTGGATACGTGTATGATATTACATCTTAAAAAAATTAAAATTAAAATTTAATTTATATTTTTTTAAATTAATTTTTAATTAAAATTAAAATTATATTTTTATTAACTTAAATTTAATTAAAATTAAAATTTAATTTATATTATATTTTATGATTTTATTTATAAAATTTATAAAATAATTTTTTTATAAATATTCATATGTTAGGTTTATAAGGAGGGGTATTACTGGGGAGACACAACATCAAAGAGACCTGAGCTTAACCACATAAGATATTGACACCACTCTCAACCCAAAACCTTAAGATAATGGGTTTATGGGTCTTTTATCCTTATATAGTGTGCTACTTTCTCATTTCTAACTAATGTGAGACTTAAACTCACACTTAAATGCTAACAATCTGAAAAAAATAGAAACCAAATATTTTCTTATATGAGACGAAAATAAAAATGAAAGAGAATTAAGAAGAAAGAGAACTCAAGATGCATAAATTACTCCAATACCGTTCCCTTTTGCTCACTTTCGCAATGTGCAATGTGCGTTGACGTGAAACTCCATCCAAGGCGGGGCCACACAGATGAACTCATGCTGATTCTGTTCTCTTCTCTCTGTATTCTTTTCAAATCATCTGCATTCATCTCAATATTTTTCTTAACATAATACAAAGTGCATTACATTAATCATATTTAACATCTTATTAATAATATATAATAATAACAATACATAATAATATTTATAATAATAATTTCTATCTTTAACTTTTTGAAATAAAAATTTCAATTTTTTCTGAACATAACTTTCAAAACTCATCGAAATTTATATCATATCTATATAGTAATCATATAATTTTATTTAATCAATATTTTTTAATTCCCTTCGTGTTCATCACATTATATACAAACTTTTATTAAATTTTATAAAAAATTCATTTAAATTACACTATTTTTTTCTTAAGTGAAATAATTATATATTCACCTTCAAATTCACTTAAATTTATGTTTTTTTTTTTTATTTCTGGATTACTTTCAAGTCCAAATTATAAAAATGGGTTTGTTAATTTTTCTTTTTTTGCAAATTAGGATCAAGTCGTCATAATTCATGATACAAAATGAAATTACATGCGAAGTCGTTTTGTATCTTACTAGTTTCTTTTTTTTTCTTTCAAAAAATAAAGTCAGTGTAATAAAAGCCAGTTTCAGTTCAATGAAAAAAGTAAAGTTATTAGGACACATGAGACTTCACTTCAATTTAATTTAATTTAAAAGTCAGTGTTAATTTTTTTTTTTTGATGAAGAAGGATTTTGTTTTTTGAAAAAAAAAAATAAAGAAACAGATCAGACATAAGAAGATTTCATCTATAATATTGTTGTGATATCGTCTTATGTCCTGACGACCACCCTAATTTAAAAAAAAAATAATCAATAGATCCATTTTTATAACTTTAACTTAAAAGGATCCTGAAATAAAAAAATTAAAAAAAAACCTAAATTTACTTCTCCATATCCATCCTTCGATTCAAAAAAACATAGAGTTAACATTTATACGCCAGCTATAAGAGAAAACATATCACAATTATTCTCACAATTGGACAAAATATATTCCTTATCAGTTTGAGAGCTAATTGATAAAGGAGAAAGAACTTTTGTTTACACCAACCATTATTATCACTTTATTGTGATACTATTGGCGATATGATAGCTACTAATGTACATGTATTTAGGGGACTCAGCCCACAAGTTGTGTTAAGATTCATATCTGTAGGCTGAGAAGCAAACGACTATCCCAATTCACATTGGTTAATGACAAAGCAGTTGCTGCAATGTGGTTTGAACTCAGCCCTGCCATTGCAATTTGATCTTTCTGAGATCCATGGTTTATATACATATCAGGCAACGTCATCGCTCGCCACTGTATCATATCAAAAACCCATTGCTTAATTAATACACCATACACAATCTAATTTACATACAAAAGAAGGACAGAAAAAAAGCCTCACCTTGAGATTACCATCAAGAAGACCATTTAATCCCAGAAAATGAGAAACATGAGAACCAAATCCTCCCACAGATCCCTCTTCCACTGTGATAAGAATCTCATGCTCTCTACCCAGTTGCCTCATCAAATCTCCATCCAGAGGCTTACAAAATCGTGCATCAACCACAGTTGTTGAGATGCCATGAGCTTCAAGAACCTTAGCCGCTTCCATGCAACTCTGTACCATTGTTCCATAACCAACAAGAGCCACTCTACTTCCCTCCTTTAACACCCTTCCTTTACCCACCTGCATTTCATTTCTCAATTAGAAAAAAACAAGCAATCTAGAGAGAAAAAACAAGAAAATTTATGAGATTTAGAAGGACTAGTTGAAATAAGCACCTCCAGTGGTGTGCCCTTGTTGTTGGGTGGAAGAATGGAACCTACACCATTCCCTCTTGGGTACCTAAAGCAACTGGGTCTATCATCTATGGCCGCAGCAGTGGCTATCATGTGCATGAGTTCAGTCTCGTCTGACGGAGCCATGACCACCATGTTTGGCAAACAAGCCATGAATGTTGTGTCAAATGCTCCACAATGAGTTGGACCATCAGCACCAACTAACCCAGCTCTGTCCAACGCAAATCTAACAGGAAGCTTTTGTAGGTCCACATCATGTGCTACCTGCATGGACCACATCGAACACCACAAGGCCAAACTGTCAAAGGGTTGATTCCACTAATAATTTCAACCATGCAAACAATTTAAAGAAAGAAAAAAAGATAGCTTGGATCAGTTGTAAGAAGTTTCATGAGTCCTGACCTGATCATAACCTCTTTGCAGGAAGGAAGAGTAAATTGCGCAAAAGGGTTTACAGCCCTCAGCGGCTAAGCCAGCAGCAAAGGTTACAGCGTGTTGTTCTGCGATCCCAACATCGAAACATCTCTCTGGAAAGCGCTTTTGAAACAGGTTAAGGCCGGTACCCCCTCCCATTGCAGCATGGATGGCAACAATTTTCTCATCAACTTCAGCTTCTGCTATTAAGGACTCAGCAAAATACTGTGTGTAAGACAGGGTGCTAGTTTTGGATTTCAACTGCTTCCCTGATTTAGGATCAAATTTCACAACACCTACAGAAATAAATAGTAAAACACATCACGCCAATTACATCGTGTAAAAGCTATGGACGACGCAATGAAGTACAATTAGTTCTTCATTGCGAAAGGATAGAATATAGATA
>Ga0209589_1008483_pt1 | contig 16009 bp, 10 predicted proteins | sample CowpeawhiteBW_FD_187525 | JGI IMG/M metagenome (GOLD analysis project Ga0209589, IMG submission 187525) | Root nodule microbial communities of legume samples collected from California USA - Cow pea white BW (SPAdes) (version 2) | ecosystem: Host-associated > Plants > Roots > Nodule | place: USA... | reverse complement strand
TTTTTTTTGCTTTATGTTGTTGCCATTGTCGCTTATTTAACTCAGACCCACTTCTAGCTTTTTCGATTATATTAAATTATATACATTCTGTTTTTGCCATTTTTTTTCTGGATTTTGCTCTTACTTTCAATTAATGGAAGCTGCACTGTGGTGTGTGGTGTTCCCGAGCAATTTGGTGGAATAGAGTAAACCCTACTTACTTTTGAGTATTGTATATTGATTTGTAGTTATGTTTCTTTCTTTATTAATTATATTTATGATATCTTTCGCAGATTCCAGTGAACAAGGTTCGAACATGTAGAGATTTGCATCAGGTCTCGATGAAAAGAAAAAAAAAATCCTTTGAAATTTAGACTTCTTGTCCAGCTTTTACCCCAGCAACATCTTCCTGCTTGATATTGAATGACTAAAAGTTACTTCTGAGTCTGACATATGAAAATAAGAATCATTGGCTTGATATGTATTTATATTCAATGACTAGGAACAATTGTTCAATACCATGAGAATCCTTAAGCTTAATTATTTGTTAGCAAAGGATGGCTCTGATATCTAAGAAATGAGGGTAATGAACATATGCACTTTTTTTTTAGTGATTGGAGGCTATTGAATAATAATAATGATGCGTTATTTAAGTATTGTTTGATTAAAGTGGGAGCTAGTTATGTATATATCTAGAATCTTTGAATAAGCGCGTTGGTGTGTTCTAGTCATGTTTTATGCTAATTAGGTTGGCTTTGATCTATCATAAATGTTGATTAATCTATCAAATATCAGCTGCTTGGGGATATTTAATCCTTCAATCTATTATATATTTGTCCGGCTAATAAACCTTTCCTTTTATCACTGTTTTTTATTGGTATCTTGTGTTATCTGTACCTAGGTTGTCGCATTTCTTTGTGGATATATACACCACAACTCAATCGTCTTCCAGTAAAAGACAGCAGAGCATTCAGCCATGGAGTATCATGTAGGTGTTTGGTTTAACTTTGGTTGAGAGCCTACTTATTTTGGAAAATCTTACTCTGTTTGTGGATGCATGCATGCAGGGATCAAAGTAAATAGATAAACGAAGAAATTCATGCTTGTGGCGATTTCACAATCTTGCTCAGTCACATTGTTCTCGGCTGCAAGTTCCTTTGTTCTGCTGTTAACAAGGTTCTTCTTTCTTATACCTTCCTACTAATTCATTTCCTATCATTTCATTACCACTCTTGCATGTTCAATGTATATGCATGCCAGTTTCATTTGATCGACTTCAAACAAGTACCAACCTACATATATATATAGTCATAACAAAACTGCATCATTGCTATCATGAATCAATGATATCCAGGAGAAAACTAATAAACAAACAATATGTATGTGTATTTGTACATTATTTTTAGTATTGAAAGATATAAATGCACAAGTTGAACTCTATATCAGATCGCTCTAATACAATGTTATTTCACATATATATACATGCCCGAGGTTTATTTTACTTGATTTTTTATGAATCGGAAATATGAAAATTTTAATTATACAATTGATTACCTTGGCAGGTCTAGCTAACAATTATATATATATGGGTTTGCATCCAAGTTTTAGGGAGATCTGAAAATTCTTGACTAGAGAATTCACAATCTTGGTATAATAATTACATGATATAATTCACAATTTTACTTATTACATGATATAATTATAATATTAATTTTTGAATATGGTAAAGTCATTATTGTTATTTGGTAAGCTGATACGAATTGGTTTAATATGATTGTAGGAAGAAAAATATTTAAGAGAAATGCCTCACTGACACCAGAATCAAGAATCCACAAATTCTTAAAATTACTTTAGAAATAAATTGGATATTACAATAGGAAAATCTATGATGAGACATATCCTGCAATCTTGCCATAGTAAGCACAAATTGTTGAAGCAGTGCTATGATTAACCTTGGCAGCAACTATCATGCCACTACTGGACAACTGTCTTTCTTTTTGAGCAACCAGGGAAATAACTTTGGGACATAAGGAATAGGCTCCATTAGTAACATGTATGATTTCAAGTTATTGGATTGATCATTTAGGCCACGAAGAAATTGCATTACCTGGTCTTCTCTTTTTCTTTGATTTATGGTGTCCGAAACTTTGCAGGTACATTTGGTTTTACATACACACAGGGTCTGGTCTAAAATCAACATTATCATTTCCCATTCAAAAAAAATATGTTTCATCATTCTAATTGGCATATATACTCAACTCAATGTCATAACTTAAACAATAATCACAGTTTCACTCATATGAATCCAACATCTCTACACTTTAGTAGCATAAGCTAACATTTAGATAAACAAATAACTAAATTTTAATTCTACGTCTGATTAAAACCGATCTTCAAATATTTCAACAAAATAAACACGAAGTTTCAAATTTTCAAATTCTTTTTGCCACTCACATAGTACCATAACTTAAAGTTGTTCTAGATTAACTTCCATCTTGTTTTCCAAAGGAAATCTTCTTCTTGAAAAGACAACAAGCTGGAGTAATTAGAGATTCTCTTTGTTACTTTTAGGAAGTCAACCCTAATAAGGGTTCATATTTTCTCAAAAGTTACATGCAGACTCTAGAAGAACGTTAAATAAAGCACACAAGACATTTTTGCAATGGAGATTAGATCGCCAAACATAAAGCATGTAGTGAGGAAGAACAATACAAAACATTTATATTAGTTCACTTAAATTCCAAACTACATCCAATTCTATTTCATGCACTCTTAGGCTGTGTTCGTTTGGAGATATTTTCTGTAGACGAGGATTGAAAAGCGAGTGGAAGGGGCATTCGTTTCGATAGATTTGGAGTGATATGCTGAGACGGATTTGTGGGGGAGAGAGTAACAACCATCTTCGATCAGATGAAGAGAAAAGAAGGGAAATAGTGTATATTTATTATGCAATTACATGTTTGACCCTAATAAAGCATTTGATTTTGAAATAGAGATTTTGTGTGCTTGTCCACTAATGAAGGCACGTACTGGTTGGTGGTGGAGTTTAATGTGTTGCTACAATATTATGAAAAAAGTTAATTTATTTTATTTATTTTTGCAATTTATTTGTAGTATTAGATAAAAATTTTAAAAATAATTCTAATTAATACAAATATTAATTTATACTACTTATTACTTAAAGGGTAAAATGGTAATCTCACTTTTTTTATATATTAAAACATTTCTTTTATCTATCACATCAATCAAATCATTCACAATTACCTCTAAATCCCTTCAAAAAAACAACACACATTTTACTCTCAAATTCACTCAAACCCATCCTCTCCCTCTCTCTCAAACCCATCTACCCAAGTGAACAAACCCTTAAAGCACTCCACTGGTTGAAAACTTTCATTACAACAAGTACACTAACCTTAGCGAGGATCCCTCTGTAAATAGAAGATTTATTGGAATGTACTCAACTATTATATATTAGATATTATATATTTTATATAATCAGTCATCTCAGTTTTTTTTTTCTGTTCAATTTTTTAGTATGTTTACTATTATATACATCACTCTCTTTTCTATAAATGAAACATATTTTGATTCAATAAATTTATTTATTTCTTTCTCTCTTAATAATATATTATGGAGAAATATTTCCATAATTTAAAAACCAGACACCCCGTCTTGTAGAACAGGACAACTTTATTAAGAAAACACTGATTTTACAACTCAAGAACCATAGTACATACACACAAATGCATATCAGCATTGTTCATGAAACACCTTATAAAAGAGAAACCATACACGACATGTGTAGAGATGCAACACTTTCCAACTTCAAACTTGTCCATGGAGCATCTCTAAAAATAAACTCATGTCAAATTTATTCATAGAAAACCCTTTAGGAAATTAATTTAAAAAAAAATTCAAATATCCTAAAGCAATATTGCTCAAATATATGAAACAACCTTCCCACCTGCTCCTGTATGAATTAATACAGGAAACACTTATTCACAAACAACCTTGTATATCTTGAAAACCATTCATGTTTCCTGTAGCGATATATGGAAACTTTATTCATGAACACTGCACTTCAAAACAAAGAAAACTATTTGGTGATAGTTGTAGTCATGTTGCTATCATTTCCTTCTGAGTCCCCTGATTCCCTGAAACTTGAATATTTTTAAAAGAACTATGGTTAGAGAATGGAACAATTTAAAACTCGTATAGGAAAATAAATTGAATTTGTTCATGAGTGCATCAAGTGAAATCCAAACTTTGAGAAGTAAGAGATTTTCACAACCTTTAAACTGGATTTTGTAAGGCATGATAAAAACTGACCATCAAAATTTTGATAGTTTGAACTAGTGTTAAAATTCTAGCTGTCACTAATGTCCATGCCTTATCAACTTTTATGTTTGAACTTTCTTTTCCTTTCAATCTTTAAGAATAAACTTGTAATGGTATCATTTATTATGGTAGGATCCATGCTTTATAAAGATGGAAAATTATAAACACAAGAAGGAAAATAAACTCACTAGCATTCCATATCTTCTTTGTTGGTGTGCTTTAATAGAAAGAATAAAACAAATTTTCAAGGGTACCATAAGCGAACACAATGACAATTTATTTCAGCTTACACGAACACAATGACAATTTATTTCAGCTTACACAATCTCCTGAAGCAAATTACAAAAAATAGTTGATTACAGATGACCAACATAGATAAGAGAAAAATATATTTTGATTTAACTATTAAAGTATAATGCAAATTCTAGAACAATCTAGAAAAACTTAAGATAGAGTTATTAAGATGTCATGAAACTTCTAGATTATTGGAGAAAAGCCTAGGATAGGAAGTAAAGTCAAGAAAATTCTACCTATGTAGAAAAATCTAGAACCATTTACATAAGTTCTAGCTAGGAGTTTCTAGAATAATCTATGGGTTTATAAACATGTACTCTACCATTTAGAACAACAAGAACTACTACTAACACAACATCTAATACAACTACTTTCAACTACAAAATACACTTCTCCAACTACTACTTTCACATTGAACTATCTACACATTTTCTCTATCCTATCAACTATTTTTTTTCACAACCTCAAAATACTAACATTAACATTTCATATTTCTCCATTATGTAAAATGGAAACAAATAACAGTCAAATTTTCAAGGGTACCATAAGCGAACATAATGACAATTCCATTTCCAAGAAGAATAATAGATATTGATAAAATGCACTTACAAGTGAATGGAATTTGTTACCAAACTAACTCAGGATGCCCCCTCCTCAAACTGTTGCGTTATCAGAGCTTTTTTATCACCTTTACAATGGATTCTATCTATTACCACCCTAAATTTTGGAGGCACTTTATCACAATGACGGAGAATTTTGGTGTTGAGGCATTGGATGACCACCACGTTTCTCAAGGATGGGAAATTCAAAGTGCAACTCCCCGTGTAAAAGCTTTCTAATTTTCCTAATAAGCCAAGCATCAACTTCTCAAGCTTCATGAATATAATCTCATTCTCATATTTATCTTCACCTTTTACTTTAGGTTCCTCTTCATCTCCCTCTTTGGCCACTATTTCTTTCAACGATTCACATTTTAAGACTGTGATCTCTTCAAGGTTCACTAACTTTTTGGCAACTGAAGTTGTAAATAAATATTGTAATTGGGGACAATCAGATACTAGCAATTTTTTCAGAAAAGAGAACGACATTGTAGAATGTACTCCAAGTGCTTCAACATCAGGGCACTTTAAGACATTTAATTCATGAACCTTCTCACAGATTGGGTTTAACCATGATGAGTTCTCTGACAGAATGGACATGATAGCCGATACTTGGATTATTTCCAATATTTGTAACTGTACGAGCACCCCATCCTCACCAATTTTGGGGTTTTGAGCAAGGAAAACCTCAGAATTATTGCAATTTGGTATCTGAATACACATTTCGATTAAGTTGGGTGCTTTAAGGACTATTTCATCGAGCACTATAGGCATTTCACTCTGATCAGCGTCCAAGATCAGGAACATTTTATTTATACTTTTGAAGACTCCAGTAAATTTTTCAGACTTAAACCTTGATCTTAATGCCAGAATTTGTTTCCAGTCAAGTCCTAATTCTTTCAAGTTGGAAATGACCTAATGATTACAGTAAAAACAAATTCAGAGGAGATTAAGGACTATAATAGACCAAAAAGTTAAAACAATTGAGAGTGTAGATTCTTTGATGCACACTTACCTCTAGACTTGAAAAAAGAGGCGGTTTGTTAACTGAATTACCTTCACCCATGGAATTTTCACTTTGAAACAATTCCAATTCTTCACACACCACTACATATAATTCATTTAAGGCTGGGCATTCCAAAGCAAATGTTTGAGGGTAAAAGCAAGTGAGTTGTGGCAAGGTCCAAAGATACAACTTCTCTAAACAAGGGAGCAAAAACTTTTCTTCTATGTCTTCTTCTTTTTGTACAATTTCTCGTAACTCAGCACAATATTCTATTTCAATTCTTTTGAGCCTTTTAAGATTTTTAGCCATGGAAGCATGAAATAGAGTTTCCAATTTTTCACAATTGCTAACAAATATCTGTTGTAGATTTGGAAAGATGAGAACTCCATTTTTGTTCTTTTCCCAAACACGTGTCAACTTCGGTAGCCCTTCTATGGTCAAAATCCTCAACCTGGATGCTATTTCCATACTCTCACTGTCATTCATAAAAAAAAGTACCTCTATTGTTGTGCTATCCCGTACTTCCAACTCTCTTAAGCTCTTTAGAAGAGCAATAATATCAGATGGAATTGCATTTGGCATAGTACAGTTCTGAAGCTTCAAACTAACCAAATCGCCCAACCATTGGTTTTGCAGGCCAAACTCACAATGTAGATTTTCTTGTAGCTCAAGATAATCAGGAAAACACTGCTTGTCTATTGTTTTGAAAAACTCCTGTAAATATTACAAAAGGTTATCTTCTAAATTACTTGTGAATAAGAATTCAATAATATAAGGCTGTATAAATTATAGATGTCTTTCAAAACATATGCTTGAAATTTTTACCTTTCGTTGTGAGATCCCTTTTATTCTGGTGTTAAGATCTTGTGGAGGGGGTAAATCGTCCGCTTGCTGGTCCATGGATAACGTAATTCCCATAAGGGATTCAATTCCTTGGGAGAAAATCTCCATGTTGGGGCAGTTCCATATTGCCACAATTTTCAAAGATGATAACTGTAGAGTGTCACTCCCAGAATAAAAGCATACTAAACTTGTTAAAGACTGTAGATGAATGGTGTGGAGTCGCTCAAATTTTATGGCTTCAAAAGTTGCTTCTCCCTCTTTAGCCAGAATTTCTATCAGTGATTCACATTCGATGACCCTAATCTCCTCAAGGTTCATTAACTTTTTGGAAGCTGAAGTTGTAAATAGATACTTCAAGTTTGAACATTTGTATATATTCACTTCTTTCAGACAAGAGAAAGACACCACAGAATGTACTCCTAATGTTGTCAAATGGGGACATTGGGAAACAGTTAATTTGTGGAGCCTCTCACAGATTATGTTTAAGCTTGAGCAGTGCTCTAACTCGAAGAACTGTGTAGTGGACACATTGCATAGCTTCAATATTGTTAACTGTCTTAGCATCTCCTCCTCACCAATCTTAGGGTTCTGAGCAAGGAAATTCTGGATACTATCGCAATTGTTTATATTCAGTTCTATTAAATTTGGTGCCTTGAGTATTTCAATGGGCAACATAGGCATTTTATTCCCATCAACACCAAAGAACAAGTCAATGCTGTTTAAATTTGTGAGACCTTCCGAAGATTTCTGTGACTTAAACCATAAGCTTAATGACAAAATTTGCTTCCAATCAAGAGTCAGTTTCTCGAGGTTGGAAATGACCTAACAATTAGAGACAAAAACAAATCAATTGAAAGGTGTGTGAACTAGATATAAGGTGAAAGGAGAAAAAAATTGGAAATACAGATTCTATGATGCTTCTTTTACCTTTGGATCTGAGATAAGAGGAAATCTGTTGTTTGAAGTACCCTTACCCATGGGATCGTATACACTTTGAAATAACCCTAGCTCATCACAATCCCTCACAGATAAGAATTTTACGGAGGGGAATTCCAGAATGAAATTTTTAGGACAAGTGACATGGGTCAAGTCATTGAGTTCCAAATTCTCTAGACAAGGGAACACAAACTTTTCTGTTGCAAATGTTGTTTCTTCTTGTTCAACAAAGTCTTGCAAATTTTCACAGGAATCTATCTTGAGCTTCTTAAGATCCTTAAGACTTTTTGCCAGGGAAGCAGGAAATAAAGTTTGCAGCTTTGCACAATCACTAACAACAACCTCCTGTAGATTTCGAAAGATGAGAATTCTGTGACTGTCCTTTTCCCACACACGTGTCAACTTTGATAGCCCATTTAAAGTCAATATCTTCAACTGGGATTCTGATTCCATAATCTCAGTGTCGTCATTCATATCAAAAATTGTCTCTACTTGGTCGCTATCTTGTACTTGTAACTCTTTTAAGTTCTTTAAAAGAGAAAGAATAGAAGATGGAATTGCATATGATAGCGTGCAGTTCTGCAACTTTAAAGTTTCCAAATTGGCCAACCATTTGTTTTGCAAACCAATTTTCCAACTCAATTCTTCTTGTAGCTCAAGATTATTAGAAAAGCACTCCTTGTCCACTGCTTGAAAAAACTCCTGTAAATATTACAATAAGTTTATCATCAGATATAAAAAAACGCCATAAAATCTAGAAATGGTTCCTCTTTTAGATTCTTTAAAATCACCCAAACTAGAGTCTTAATTAATTGATTCTGAATTGAATGTGGTTACCTGTTGCAGGAACACCTTCTGTACTGAAGAGTTAAGATCATGGTGAAAGACCAAGTCATCACTTGAGACGTTTGAAGCTTGAATTCCTTTAAAAGAAGAATTCAGGTATATGTCTCCACGAGAGAAAAACTCCATCTTGGGGCATATCCATATATCCACTTGCATCAAGGAGGGTAATCGTAAAGTGTCATTGCCCGAATAAAAGCATTCCAAGCTTGATAAATCATTTAGTTCTACTCGCTTTAGCTTCTGCAACTTGATCTCTTCTGAAATGTCATCCTCTTCTTTCAAGACTATTGCTTCCATTGATTCACAGTCAGTGACTTCTATATGTTCAAGATTCTCTAACTTGTTCACTGATGATAATGTGAATAAATATGTCAATTCATTACAGTTGTCTATGTACATTTCTTTTACATACGTGAAAGTCACAGAAGGAGTAGAATGCACTAATGTTTTCAAATCAGGACAATTGATAACATATAATTGTTGGAGCTTTTCACTATCACAAATCACGTTTAACCATGGTGAGTCCTCCGACCCAATGGACTGGAGTTTTGACACATTATCGAGTTTCAATATTTTCAAGTGCGTAAGCACCCTTTTTTCAACAATTTCAGGGATTTGAGTTTGGAATACTTCGAGGCAACTGCACTCGCTTATAGTCATTTTTGTTAAATTGGGCATCTTCTGGAGTATTTGAATGGGCAAATCAGGTATTTCTTTCTCATCATCAAAGTATAACTGAATGTGATTTAAATATTTGAGGTTGTCCATAGGTTCTCCCAACTTTGTCCTTAACACCAATGTGTGTTCCCAGTCAAGTACCAGCACCTCAAGGTTGTAAATATCCTAATGAAAGAAAATCAAATAGAAAAGCAAGGACTGGGTATTAAAACGTGAAACGTAAAATATATACATGAGAGACAGATAGAAAGTGCTCATTTAATGTTACCTAGTTACCTTTAGATCAAAGAAAAAGGATTGTCTATTACCACTTCCAAATAGCTCCAACTCTGGGCAATTCCACACGGATAATTTATTTAACGTAGAGCATTCCAAAGTAAATGGTTCTGGATAAAAGTAAATGAGATCTGGCAGGTAACCAAGAGTCAGTGTAGTTAAGCAAGGGAACACAAACATCGCTATTGTCTCCTCTTCCTTCCTAACAATTTCATGCAAACATTCACAAGATATTATTTTAAGTTCGTCAAGCTTCTTGAGAGTTTTTGCCAAAGACAAAGGAAACACAATTTCCAGGTTGTCACATTCACTGACATCGACTAGCTTCAGATTTTGAAAGCTCTCAGTTCCTTTACCGTTTCTTTCCCACACATCCTTAAGTTTTGGTAGCTTTTCTAAAGCCAATTTTTGCAGGTGGAATGTTGATCCAATACCCTCTTCACCATTCATCTCAAAAATGACCTCTACATTGTTGCAACCTCGTACTTGCAGTTCTTTTAAGGTCCTCAAATAGGGAAGAATATTAGATGGAATTGCACATGGTTGAATTTCACAGTTCTCAAGCTTCAAAATTTTCAAACTATAAAACCAACTATTTTGCTTTTGCATACCAACTCTACATTGCCAGGCTTCTTGTAGCTTTTGATGTTCGGAAAGGCTCATCTCCTCCGTGCCTTCAAAAAATTTCTGTGAATATATAATGTGTAAGTTCATTATACAATGATATATTCCACTCAGACAATCACTTTACAATCATTTTTCTTCTATTTTTTGGGTAGATGACAATTAGGTAGCGTTTTTATGCTTTTGGGTAGATGACATAATTATTTCTCTTGTTTTCTTTTAGCCACAAATTCACACTAATTTTTAAGAAGTAATTCCATTTTTTAAGTTACCTTTCAAAATAATAAAATAGAAAGACAAATTTAGTCAAGAAAATTATACATAATTACATACCATTTCCTTGAATATTTTTTGGATTGTAGCATTTATGTCTCCTTCCCAGCAAAATCGCTTGTTCTCTTTTCCATGGACAACATGTATATTTTGTAAAATTGGTGAGCTGGGGACTGTTTCAGAAAATTTAGCCATATTATAACATGCACTCACCACTAATTTCTCCAATGATGGGAATTCAAAGTCACAATCAGAGACACTGAAACTTTTGATTTTCTTCAGTGAAACAAGCTCTAGGACTTTCAATTGTTGAAAAACAATTCTGTCAGATTTTTCTCCATCTTTTCTTACTATTTCCATCAGGGATTCACATTTCACTACCTTCATGGTGCTGAGCTGAACCAAACTTTGTGCAGTAGATGCTGACATTAGACTTTGCAATCGTTCACAATTGACCACTTCTAGATGTGTCAACCGAGTAAAAGATACAGAAGAAGGTGCTACAGTAATCATACAAGAACAGTTCCTCAAAATCAAGAACTCTAACCTGTCAAGAATTATGTCTTCAAAGCCTATCTCTTCAAGATTCGGCAAGTCTATTAACTTCAAGCTTTTCAAACTTGGAACTACTCCCAAGTTTTCAATTTCAGTATCTTCTTTTGGAGAAGTTATCTTTTCAAAGTAACAATTATTCAGTGATAGACTTTTCAGATTAGGATTTCTATGTAGGAAAGAATATAAAATCTCAGTATCCATTGATCTAAATAAGGAAAGCTCTTCTAAGTTATCCCTTCGATGGTTCCTTTTACCCATATAACTGCTTGGTGACTTTGCATGCCAAGACTCAATTTGCATGGACTTCAAGTTATTGATTACCTATAATTGACAAACATGTAAAGAAAAGGATGAGTATATTTATATAAATGTATATATATATTTAAATAAAAGTGGAAGAATTTGCTTCCATTTTAATCATTTTCTATTTAATTTTGCAAGAATTAGAAAGTGTAGTTGAAGAGTTAAGATGCTTAGTATTAGTACCTCTTCAGGAAAGAATACATGTACATGATTTCTTTGTGCATGCTCAGTTCTCTTGTTGAATGGTTCCAGATAGTTACAAAGTTCAATAGACAGCTCATTCAATGGACACGATAAATCACAAGTCGTTGGGTAAAAACTCGTAAGTGCTGGCATGTTTGAAAATTTGATGGTGCTTAGTTTAGGAAAGTGAAATCTGGCTTTATCTGTGTTGGTAACTTCGCTTTCCGCAACAATTTTAGTCAATTCATAGCAATCACAAACCACAAGAGATTCAAGATTATCAAGATTCTTGGCTACATAAAATGGAAATATATACTCCAAGCTGTCACAATCTTGAACCAATATCCTCTTCAGATTGTTAAACTTGGGAATCCCTACGAGGTCTTTATTATTCATTCTCCATACATGCTCCAATTTTGGGAGTGTTTCCAGATGAACATCTTGCAAGTTACTAGCTACATCCCCAACTTGCTCACTTATATTAAATATTGCTTGCATGTACCTGCAATTTGTAACTCTCAAGTTGCATAGACTTCCAAATATTCCCTCCATTGCATTTTCCAGTTTGTCACATTCCTCAATGATTAGAGTGTCTAGTTTTTTGAAGGAGTCTGAAGGGTGTTTCAGATTCCATATCTTACTCAGACTCTTCATGCTGCGAAGTTTCATATTTTTCAATTTTGGAAAGATGTTACCCTGTTTTTGTTCACAATATCCATAATTTAATCAAATTAGATGTTAAAATACAGAAACCAAAACAATAAATAGAAAAGGCAAAAACTAATTTGGTTACAAACATTAAAATAGACTATGCTTGGACACATCTCTTAAATGATGTGTCCTTGTGTTCAACATGTACTAAACATCGACATACGTACAACATGGTTAACTCCCCAATTCTAAAGACATTTTTTTGTCCCTAACTTAATTTGATCATATTTTCAACATAATATTAATATGGTAATATACAATTATTTTTTAAAAAAACTCATAAATTTATTATATAAGTTTCTATTACTATTATAAAAATTATGAAACAAATCCTATATGCTTACGAATAGTTAAATTATATACGTATTATTTAGAATGCTTTTATTTATTCTGCTATCAAGGATTCATATAATGTGGAATATTTCAAAGTTTTTAATTTATCTTTTAATGAATCTCAACTAAAGACTCTTTTTTAATAATAATGATAAAAAAAATGAATGTCTTAAAAGAATTATATCACTTTAGGATGTTAGATAGATGGATTAGATTATTTTTGTATTAGGTGATAATATGTTTAAATTATTATAATTGATTATAGATTATTTTGAATTCATAGATTATTATATCACATTTATAAATGTACAAACAACATCAATTATTGTACTATTGGAAACTACGATTGTAGGTTTGAAATTTCAAATCATAACATTGAATCTAATGAAACCAATCTTCTTACCATAATATCCTTCTCTTTATCTTGTTCGAGAAGGAAGATGTCACTCATCTTCTCACATTCACTTACATAAAGGCTTTGAAGATTCACCAAACCCTTGGCCATCGTAGATGACATCAAATACTTTAATTTCCAACAACCATTAACGTCCAAATGAGTCAAATTTTCAAAAGATGATCTTTTTGAAGATTGGTCGACACTCCATATTATGTCAATATGGATTGAGGACAACTCCAGTCTCTCTAATTTTGAAACTCCAACCTACAAAAGAGACACGCATGATTAGTGTTAAAAAAGCTAAAGAATTGATTTTGAATTTCTCAACTTAATTTTTGTAATAGATAAAAAATATTCTTTTCGTTTTAAGTTTAACTCCTTACAGACTCTTTCCTCCTAGTTTATCAAAATAAAATATGAAAAAAAGAAGCTTTAGTTGTAAAAGATAAAGAAATTTAAAGGATAATTTTGAACAAACCTTTCCGTGGAACAATTTTCTGTCCTCTCCTTCTACCTGAGGAATGACATCAAACCCAATAAATTCATACAAAGATTGTAGCTTCAAATAGCGTAATTCAGGAAGTGTAAGAAGCTCGGCATTTTCAAGGTTGCTTTGTGGTCCCACATTGATGATTTCCTTTAAGGAGTTACATTCAGAGACTTCAATTGTTTCAAGAACTTTTAAGAGTCCAACAACAGAAATTGGGAAGACATTCTTCAATTCACCACAGAGATAGATTCTTATGACTTTCAGTTTACCAAAGGAGGGTTCTGAAAGTTTACATGAGCATATTTCATCCATCTTGAGATTATAGAAACATAATGACTCCAATTTTGGAAAAGCTTTCTCAGGATGTTGCCTGTCCTTTGGATGTATGAGTGATTGAATGGTAGAATTATTTACAATCCACAAATGTTTAAGATATGGAAATCCTTTTAAATTCAATCTATAAAAGAGGTCGTGGACAATATTACGGGCTTCATGGACACTATTTTGCTTTTCAGGGACAGTATTAAGTTCTAAGAACAAATTTTCAACTCCTTCAAACAACATTTTGATCCCTTTTAGAGAATGAATGTCATATCCATTTTTCAATTGAACTGCCAAAAATTTCAATGTTTCATATTTCTCTGGCATCTTGAAATCAATCTCTAAAATTGAACTCAAATCTCCAATAACAATCTTGTAACTAAATAACTTGTCAAAGTACAATTTTTTTGGCAAATAGGAAACATTTGGGATATGTATGTCTAGAGTTGTCAATTGATTCAAATGTTTCAAATCAGAAAGAAGAGCTATTTGACTTTGACGTGTTTGTTCTTCATCCTCCCATTGAATCAAGGTATTTCTCATATACAACTCCTCCAGACTTACCATGCTTGATATGACACCATATGGAATTTTGTTAAGTTTAGAGCAATTACTTATGTCAAAAATTTGTAGCATTTTCAACTCATTCAACTCATTTGGCAAACTTTTAATATCAGATCCTGAAAAACTTAGAATTCTTAACCTTTTCAACTCTCCTATGATGGATAGTTCCTCATCTAGCATGCAACATTTCTCCAAAGAAAGCATTCTAAGTTTATGCAAAGATGAAATTGAAGAATCAAAGAGGGGAAGATGAATACCAGTCAATATCAACACTCTGAGTTCTTTCACTCCTTTAAAGAAGTTTTTAGGTATTTTTGGACGTGGAATATTATTGACAATTTGAAGGACTCTAAGTCTTGGATAGTTTATTCTCCCAGGAAACTCTTCAATGAAGTCACAGTGATGTAAGGAAATAGCAGCATACCTTTCAAGTTTATCGGGCCACTCATCCACTTTTCCCTTTGTCATGGTAAATAAATGATTTTCCTTATATGCTATTGACAAAGCTGCAGCACGGACAGCATCTGGCATGGTGAAATGATCACTTGAATAACTATCAGACAACAAACCTGACTCTTTTAGCTTTGCAACCAACGTATACACTTTGTCTTTAGTTTGCCTTGCTGTGTTGATTGCTCGAAGAAAACCAAAACCAATAGAGTATTTAACCAAGTCCATAATCAATGCATCATGACCCATGCGAGCACAAAGCAAGAAGGTGTGCTTGAGTTCCTCATCTTCTAATAGCTCATAACTCAACTTTGTAGAAAATTCAGGTGCTCCAGCTAAGTTTTTAGATTCAAGTTTTCGATTAGTTTCCTCCCATACAGAAAGGCTCTTATTTTTCAACGCCCTTGCAGTGGTAACTATTGTCATTGGCAATCCTTTACACTTACTGGCAATTTGAGCTGCTAATTTGTCATATTCAGAATTCTTGCCACCTATTCCTGCCTTTTTCTTGAACAACGACTCTGCTTCCTTCTCCTTTAAGACCTCCACAGGGAAAATACTCTCTTCTTTCCCTTCCATTTGACTTAACAACACTTGTTTGATTTCAGAAATCATCAAAACCTTACACCCTTTGTACTGAGGAACAACTTTTTCAGTTTTCACCTGATCAGAACCATCAATGAGCGATTTTCCTTCATTGACATTCTTCAAACCACCACCAAAGAATTCTCCTTTCTTGACATTCACTGAGTCAGCATCACCTGAGGATTTTCCTTTATTTATATTAGAATTGTCAACACCGTGTAACGTTCCTTTTCTGAAACTTATCGAACCATCAAGGATGGGGAATTTTCCTTTATTTACATTCTTAGAGCCATCAATGTTAGGCAATAAATCTGCTGGACAATTATCTGCTGTTATATAATATGGCATATTTGTAATAATTGCATATATTTAGGATTCCTAATTTAGGTTGAAAAAATCAGGAATTAGAATCAATTATCATT
>Ga0209589_1008481_pt1 | contig 16009 bp, 10 predicted proteins | sample CowpeawhiteBW_FD_187525 | JGI IMG/M metagenome (GOLD analysis project Ga0209589, IMG submission 187525) | Root nodule microbial communities of legume samples collected from California USA - Cow pea white BW (SPAdes) (version 2) | ecosystem: Host-associated > Plants > Roots > Nodule | place: USA... | reverse complement strand
TATTTTTGATTATGAGATTGTTTTGTTATTAATTTTCTCTTTACATATTTATCTATCTTATATATTTAAGTATAAACTGCATTCTTTTAATGTTTATAAAATGTTTATGAATCGTACGATTCACGATACGATTCACGATTCAAAATTTAAGCTCTCCGATACACGATACGATTCACGATTCAACTACCATGTTTAAAAGTAATTAGAAACAACAAAACATATTAGAGTTTTAAGAAGGGAACTTTAAGCCTAACTCAACCCCACAAAACCGACTTGTAAGATGAGGTTATATACTCTAAATTGACCTTATCTAATCAATGTGGGACTTCCAACACACCTCCATACGCTGAGACATATACATCTCATACGTGAGACTAGACACTAATAGGTGGTGCAATAGCAGCCTAATAGCGGGTGGAATAATAGATCAACAAACATCAAATTTCGCTAGGATAGACTCTAAACTCATGACTCTAATATCATATTAAGAAGTTGACTATAAGTTTAACTCAACCTCACAAAACCGGCTTGTAAAGTGAGATTTGCACTCACTTATATATTCTAAATTAACCTTATTTCTAGTTAATGTGAAACTTCCAATATAGAGAATGAGTGGAACCCAATAGTGATCAGAAACTTGAATCAAGTTCTCAAACAGTAAAGAAACCAAACTAAAATTAGGAGTAGTGAAACCAACTAGCAAATGAATCAAGTGTTGAATCTAGAAGCAGAAGGACCAAAGAGGGGGTTTGGTACTGTTGTATGCAGAGGAGTAGAAAAAAAGGTGAAGATTAATGTTGGAATGAATGATGTCAGGGCCTTAATATTATGGGTCAATTGAAAATGGGTTGGGTTTCTTAGATTTTGAAAAAAACGTCTATCCTGCTGATCACATCAAACTGTGTCAGAGAGTGTGATCAAGATGCCAAGGCTTGAGAAAGTCGTATGTTTATGCAATCTTGCGACTAAGCTAGTCTTGACTGATGTTTTTATTATATATAACAAAATAACAATAACAATAAAAACTAAGCTTTTCCTGCTATGTGGGGTGGGCTACATGAATTGATGATTCCATATTGGTCATTGTTATATTATAACTGCAACTGATTACTTAAAAAAAGTATTGTGTACCCTTTTGGGGGAAGGGGGTAGGGCATGCTTTTGTAAACTGTGATGGCTGGCTCCTAAAATGGTCGCCTACTTTGCTTGAGCCATGATGAAACTGCAATGTCTGAACTCGTATTTGATTTAAAGTCTTGTAAGATTGTTTTGACTTGTTTATGTTGTTTCTAGATTTTCTTATTTAGGAAGATTTATTATCGTTCTATTTTAAATCTGACAGTGCTCTAATGCTTTTCAGATAAAAATGTTTAGCTGTTGACTAATCTTGCTTGTTGATTGTCATCATTTTTAGTATGGTGAAGTAGACAGCAGGGTCTCTTCTTATTTGAGGAACGAATTGCTGAGAATATCAGTTAAAGAAAAATCTCGAAGAGAGAAACTTTGGAAAAATGGTATTATTAAGTCTTCTCGCATGGCTCCTCGAAAATGTCCCCAATTTGTGGGAACCGAAGAAGTATGATTTTTTTTACCAATGGTAATATAAAATGATAACTCATGGCTTTGCCATTTTCTGATTGTGTTTACTGGTGTGCTTTGTAGGATCCAGCATGCGTCATATGCCAGCAATATCTCTATCTCTCTGCTGTTGTATGTGGTTGCAGGCCATCAGCTTTTGTCTGTCTGGAGGTAAATGCACGAGATTGAGCTATTGATTTATTGATGATCAAATAATGTAAATATTAAAATATGTAGTTGCCATCAACAATTCATCTTCCACCATTGCATCAATGTCAAAGCAAAATAAAAAAGTGTTACCGGCCCCAAGAATGTATGTAATATCCATTTTTATAGCTGAATCATACTTATTTGTTTCAACCTAAGATTGAAAGTACCCAACGGATTTTTTTAAGTTCTTAAGATAGCCACTCAAGTTAAGTGGGTTCTCTCAATATTCTGGCTATGAGAAGTGTGAACGCATCAGAAAACCAGCCTGTCCCTGGAAAAGCATATGGGTTGTCTGTTTTTGTCTTATGTAAGTGAAAATAAGTAAACTGTACTATGCACTTCTGTTTCTGCTGTTAAGGGATAAGGGAAAATTGTATTGTTGCATGACATGACATGACAGATATATGGATCACTATTATTTCTTGGATTTTCATAAGTTGGTTAGTTGATTATGAATTTATGTATTAAGTGTCTGGCATCTTCCTCATGGTGTTTATTTCTCTTCATCTTTTCCTCTCTCTCTCTCTCTCTCTCTCTGTTTCTAACAGAAGGTAGCGCTGTTTGTACCTGGTGATTGCTTGTTGTTTTAAAGTGATCAGGATTTAGTGCACATAGACATGCTTAAATTTCCCATTCCATTCATGTGTCATGTAGGACTAGACTTTATAGGTGATAGAAAATATTTGTATTGTTGATATTATTGTGGTCGAGAGTCACTTGACAGATTCAGATTTCTTGGGTTTGTTTAATTTGTGCCCTTGGGTGCTGTTATATTATTGACTGAATTTAGTGTTCTCTCTTGCAGCACTGGGAACACCTTTGTGAGTGCAAAACTGTTAAATTGCGTCTTCTCTATCGTCATTCACTTGCAGAATTGTATGACTTGGCCCATTCTATGGACAAATATACTTCCGAGGACAAAGCTGAGTGTAGAAGTGTGAAAAGGCAGCCTTCATGTCTCAGTGCTTTGACCAAAAAGGTCATATATACAAATACATTTTTTTAACCCTCCAAAATTTCCAAATTCTAATATTTTTTTTAATAGTTGGATTTACTTGTTTTCTGCAATAAAAATATATGATGTCTCCATTTCTATATCTGACTGCTGCTCTCCTGTAATGGTAATGTTTAATTTTTTAATTAAATTAGCTAACGTAGTGCTTGTATTGTTTTGTATACATTTGTGATTTAAGAAAAACTACTATTTCCGTCTGAGACTCTTGGTATATGTGTAGGTAAAAGGTGGCTCCATCACTTTTGCTCAACTTGCTACAGAGTGGCTTCTGCAATCTAGTTCTATTCTTCAAAATGTCTTTTTGAAAGATGCATTTGTTACTGCACTGAGGAAAGCTGAACAATTTCTTTGGGCTGGTTCTGAGATGGATTCTGTGAGTTCTATCTATTTATTACTCTTTAAATACTGTTGTATGTGTACACCGTGATGTACTTGACTTACTTAGTTCTCCTTCTTTTTGGAATGTAGGTTCGAGACATGGTAAGGAATTTGCTTCAAGCTCAGGAATGGGCAGAAGGGATAAGAGACTGTGTAACTAAAATTGAGATATGGTTGTGTCATCGAGACTCTAGTGTAAAGAAAGTTCATTTAGAATCCGTTGATGAGTTGCTGAAATTTAGTCCTGCACCTTGCAATGAGCCTTGTTATCATAAACTGAAGGTGCTTTTCTTAACAAACTGTTAATGCCTGTGGTAGTTGCCTTTTTCTGCCTTTTTTTTGGTTAATTTTTATTGATGCAGGAGTATGCAGAGGAAGCAAGGTTGTTTGTTCAGGAGATTGATACTGCTTTGTCAATGTCTTTAAATGTACTTTCTCCTAGACTCATCACACGTGTTTTCTTCATAACTTTATATTGGTAACACTTATATCGGGTAACAATTTATGTTCTTGCTAATTATAATTAGACTAAAATTATTTTTTTGCAGATGTCTGAGTTGGAACTTTTATACTCCAAAGCTTGTGGCTTACCCATCTACGTGAAAGAAAATAAGAAATTGGAAGGAAAAATTTCTTCAACCAAGGTAGGTGTTTCCTTACATATAGTTTGGCTCATTTTTTAACTTTACTGGTTCTACGCTTTATCTTTCATTTATATTGCTAATATTTTGAAACTCTTTTTTCTCTCCAAGATGTCATTTTCTTATTTACAAAGTTACGGATATCTGTAGATATTTTTTTATCAGAACGTGTTTGTCACAACTCAAAAAAGAATCCATCTTTCCTTCCCAGAATCGAATCTGATCTTGAAAGTTATCACTGCTGTTTCAGTTTTTCCTCATGATGAAAATAATCTGGAAGTTCCATATTCCTTTACTAGTAATGTGAGACTACCATGACTGCCGTCCCGTGTTCATCCTGATGGTATGAAAATGGCAGTAATTCAGTCTCTGGGGTAATTCTTAGTTAGTGACTCTCATAATTTTGGATTAGAGCCTAATTCAAGCCCACTAAACTTATCATGTCCATATGAGGAGCCAAAATGGGGTTGGGCATTAAATTTTGAGCCTGAATTAAATGCTGGCTGTTTAGAAAAGTAAAACTATGTTTAGGAGAAGAAATCACTTCCACAAACAACATAACTTGCAAAATGTAAAATCTAAAGACAAAAATGGTCAACGTTATCTTCTAATCTTTAAATGTGAGTAAACCCTAAAAATACCATGTACTAAACACAAACTTAAATTATTTTTATTTTCAAAATATGGAGAGCTAATAGTTGTTGTGGAAAGAGTTCACCTGATTTTTATCCATTTTTTGCTTTATTTGTGAGTCCATCTCTATCCCAGATACAAAGATTGGCTCATGTTCTTAACTGCCGCAATTTTTGTGCTTGAGCTAATGTACACTTTTGGTGTACTGCAGGGTCTTGTTGATTTATGCAGTGTTTTATTTTTCATGTTGCTAACATTATTTCTTTGATGCTCGTCAGGCATGGCTGGATAGTGTCAGAAACTGCATCTCAGCTAGACAGCCTGCTGCACTACATGTTGATGTTCTTTATAAACTAAAAGCAGAGGTAATAAGAACCCTGGAAACTGCACAGGCTTTGTTAATTTCTCAAGCCTTGTTCATGTGAACTTGACTATAATTATTATCAATAACAGGAATAGAATTGTTATTACGTGATCATGTGAATAAATCATTCATTTTTAAATTAGGTGTTTCACATTTATGTGAGTAATATACGTCATACACAGACACAACACACGTGTGCATTACTCAAGTTACTGACAAAATAATGTGAAATTCATGCTTTCAATAGTTTTGGGATCTTCAAGTTCAACTCCCGGAGATAGATGTGCTTCAGAATCTACTAAATGAGGCTGAATCTTGTAGTGCTCAATGTCATGATATGTTAGAAGGACCTATGAATCTCAAGGTTTGCATTTTCAGTCTTTTTCATCTCTTTTTGTTTTGTATGATGGTTAAAAGGCATTGCTTTATTGACTAAGAAACCTTGCAGAATGTTAGTTTGCTGCTTAAGGAATGGGAAAATTTTGCAGTTGATGTACCAGAACTCAAGCTTCTAAGGCAATACCATTCGGATACTGTTTCATGGGTTTCCCACTGTAATGATGTTTTAGGGAGAGTTCACATGCAGGAAGATCAGCACAATGTCGTTGATAAATTGAATAGTATTTTTGAAGCAGGTTTATCTTTGAAAATTCAAGGTATTAGGGAATGTTGCTGCGTTATATGGGTTAACGTTTTCATTTTCGAGACCCATGCATTTATTCATTTTCTTGTTAGTTTACACTGCCTCAAGGTTTGACTTATATTTCTCAGTTGATGAGTTGCCATTGGTTGAGGTTGAGCTGAAGAAGGCTCACTGTCGGGAAAAGGCTGTGAAGGCAAGTTATTATATTTGATCATTCTAATACTGTTTTCTCCTTTCTCTCCTTGCCTCTTTTTTATTTTTTTTAATATGAAAAAGAAGAAGATTTCTTAGTATTCAAGGACTAATCAACTTTGTCATGTTAAAGGCTCAGGCAGTTCTTTAATCTTTGAAAACTGATTGAAATAATGTGAAATTGGTACAGGCACATGATTTTAAGATGCCTTTGGAATTCATCCAGCAACTCTTGAAGGAGGCCACCATGTAATTTTAAATGCCCTTTCCTCATCTGAACCGGCAAATCATTAGGTTTTATTTTTTTCTAGTTTCAACCATTTGCTTGTTATTGATTATTCAGGCTTCAAATTGAGGGAGAGAAACAATTTGTCAATCTGTCTTGCATGCTTACTGCTGCCATTCCTTGGGAGGAAAGGGCTAGAGGGATGCTTTCACATGAGGCTCCTATTTTGGACTTTGAGGACATGATCAGGTTCAGCTATGCTGGAGATGTTTTATTTATTTTTTTATCGGCAGCTGGAGATGTTTTATGTTTATAGCTTCAACAAGATTATACTTGAAGAGAACTTGAAAAAAAGGAACTGAGTATATTCAGTGTGTATTTAATACAAGTTTTATAGGCTAAATGGCCTATTAATAGAAATAGGGAAGTAGGGAAATTATGAAAGAGAATAAATGTACCCTACTAATAACAAGATTTTATCCTATTTACAACAATTGTTTTGGCTAATGATAAATTTGTTTTTTATCTTCCTTTTATAGAGCTTCAGAGAACATATTTGTTATTCTTCCTTCACTTAATGATGTCAAGGACGCTTTATCAGAAGCTAATTCCTGGTTAAAGAATTCAAAACCATATTTCGTCTCTTCTATGCAAACTTCTGATTCTATGCAGAAAGTTGAGGACTTACAGGTGCTTGTTTTGTTCTTTTGTTTTGTTGCCTTAAGTTTGCAGAAAACATGATCATTATGAATATGACAATTTGATCATCTACTTTTAGATGTTGGTTTCTCAATCGAAGCATCTTAAAGTATCATTTGAAGAAAGAGGAATGCTTGAATTGGTTTTGAAAAACTGCAGAACGTGGGAGTATGAAGCATTTTCTGTACTAGATGATGCCCGGTGCTTATTTGAACTGGATAGCTCTCTGCATCAAATAGACAGTGGTTTAATGTGTAACATGGAAGATTTGATTGTAAGAATCCAATCCACCATAGCATCCGGTACATCGCTGGGTTTTGACTTTGGTGAGATTTCAAAACTTCAAGCATCTTGTTCTACGCTGCAGTGGTGCAAAAGGGCCTTGTCTTTCTCCAATTGCTCTCCTTCTTTAGAGGTTACTATTTCCCTCTAGTGACAATTTATGTTACAGTCATCCATTTCACAAATGCATAAACGTATTATTTCTTACTCCATCCTTTTAGTGTTTGACTGCTGCCTTGAACATATACATGCTTCTGCCAAATATACCCTGCCTCCATCCCCAACTGTCCACCAAAATTGGTTTATCTTTTACTGGTTATTAAGAACATGGTATTAACTTGATCCCTCGACACTTTATTTTGAGTCGTTCATCTGGATGCCTTGCCTTACGAAGCTCACATCATATTTGATTATTTTCTTGTTGCTATTCAACTACACATGAAATTTTTAGCGTGTTACTACTGACAGCAATCTCGTTTTTCCTTTACATAGTTCATTGCTTAATAATTCTGTTCACCGAGATTTTTCATTGTCAATTTTTTAACCTTTCCTTTGTATGGGCATAAATAAAACTTGATTTGAGATATAAGATCAGGTGTTTGGAAACTGTTTGGGGTAAAGAACATGGCCTTTTAATGGGGCTTTCTAAGAATTAATCTTGTTGAATTTCTTTTGTTGTTGATTAGAGATGCTTGCTAATCATGTAGGACGTTTTGGAGGTTGCAGAAGGTCTTTCTCATTCCTCTATTTCTGGGGCTCTGTTGAAACTATTGATAGGTGGGCTTGAATGGCTTAAGAAGGCATTAGAGGCGATTTCTGGTCCTTACAATTCTAGAAGATGCAAGTTGACTGACATACAAGCTATTCTTACTGATTATGAGGTACTAGGTTATGAAATTTTCTGCTATGTGTATTTTGTTGTTTGAATGAGTGATTTTTTTTTTTTAATTATTAAATAAAGTGGCCACATTCTTGTTTGTGTGGACATTTATAAATTTATATATAATTCAAAAGGAAAAGAACTTGAATGAAATTAAGAGAGTAATGTTTATGGTATTTAAACCCTTATATTATAAGGAAAAGGAAATAGTGTAGAGGTTGTGAAACTACGTCAAAAGAGAAAATGTGGTTTTCGTTTTTAGGTTGGTTTTTGAATCATGCTTACAATCAGACCCCGTATGTTGGGGTTTCACAGATTTTATCTCTGGGACATACTTATGTCTCTGGTATCTTGCACATGATTGGTTCAGGGAAATTTCCATTTCTGATAAGCAGAGACTTGACAGCATTTGGTGTACACTTGAACCTTTCTTTTCGTTGTTTTTCAACTCCTGTTCTGGGAATATCCTATCCTCATCCTGGTTTTACTTCTCCCTAATATTTTTAATAAAAAGCTAAATTTCATGCTGTGTTCGGTTTAGGTACATTGGTGTATTTGGTTGGAGCACAATGCTCCCATAGTCGCATCCTCAAAACTAAAATGTTTGCTCTTACATGCTGTTGAATTGGATTGAGCGCTGTCATGTGCATGACTGTTTCAAAGGGGTTCCTTTCTATTACTGATACACGGAGACTGAACTTTGTGTTGTATTCACAATACTTTTTACTTCCTTCTGGTTTCACTGCCTTTTGTTTTATCCTTCCCCAGGCTGTAGTTTTTCATGTTGCATGGTGTCTTTTCCCATATAAAATAAAGTGGTTTTTATCTCAACTAATTTTACACTTGTGTATGGTTTTAATTATCTTATTAAATTTATGGTCTTATCTTTTTGTGAATAGTTAACAAACTTTCTGATTGATTAAAGACATTGATTTATGGTACTTTGGAGAGAAAAGTTGCGGTGAAAGCGTCAGGCTTTTCCATTCAGTGGTTGGAAAAATTGTTTTGCCACATACAGCTTACATCTACAACTTTTTCTGCAGACTATTAATATGACCTTTACAGCAGTAAATATTCAACTTGAAGATGCCATTGGAAAACATAAGTAAGTCTAATTTGTTTGTTGTAGAATCCAGATTATACTTTATGTTAGTTTGATTTGGTTTTAGTCTTCTGAATGGCACTTTACCTTTATGTGGTTTTTATGTTGGTCTGTTTTATTCTTGTAATTTTTATTGTCTTCCCTCTTCATAAATGTTTCAATTAAATTTGCAGATAATTAGTTTTGCACTTCTGAATTCTTTTATAAGCTTGATTTTTGTTATTGTCATTTTCAATTTGACTCTGTACCTTTCAATACTACTTTTTGAACTATGTCTGTCTCCTATTATGCATCATCTCAGTAAAGAATATATTGCTTAATCACTTAAAACACTGGGATGGAGTCGATGGAGACTGTTGCTTCCAATTATTTTGTTAAAATGTTTTATACGTTTAATTGTATTTTATTTGTGTTTAGGTTGTGGCAAGAGCAAGTGTGCCAATTTTTTGGTCTAAGTTTTAGAGAGCGGTCCTGGTCTTCAATATTGCAGCTCAAGGTAAATTTTCTGGGCATGTAGGGGGTGGTCTTTATATGTGATTATTGGTCAACTGATTGACGTAGGGGCCACTACAAAACTATGATTCTCTTTTTGTGCATCTAAGCTTCTGTGTTGTTCGTAAGAAAGTACTGATCACTTTGGCCAGGATATTCTTTGTCTTTTAGACAAATTGTACGTGGGTTTGTTTACTTTCTTCATTTATTTGTAGATTTACTTTAAGCCTTAAGGTTTGTTTTGATTTCCTTTGTAGCTTGCACATTATATTTTGCAGCACCTGTCTCTTTAAGCATTTTCTTTCAATCTATTTTAATTGTGTGTATATTCTTAGTTTGCATGGAGTATCAAGCTTATTTGTTCACTACTTGTGAATATTATTATCGGAAATCTGAAAGCTTTCCAGCTAGCTGTGGAGCCTTTACCAGTTTGTTTTATTTTGTGACTTCACATATCAGTGTTCAGTTGCATAGCACTGACACTACTTACTTCCAGGAGTATGGAGATACCATTGCCTTTGGTTGCTGTGAACTGGATTTGGTTTTATCTGAAGTTAAGAAGGTGGAAAATTGGAAGAAAACGTGCATGGATAAATTAGGAGCCTCAGTGAAAAATGAAAATTCGCTACTTCATGCATTGGAGAAGGTTTTGATTTGGCCATATTTTCCTTTGCATGATCCATTTACGTATCACATACTCAGGACTTTGCTTTATATTTTCAGATGGGACAGACTCTAGATAGATCATTGCTAATGTATGACAATTTGCAAGATCTGAAGGAACCAAACCAATGTATCTGCTGCTTTGATGATTCTGAAGATCAGGAATTTCTTACTTGTTCCACTTGTATGGACTGGTAAAGTACCTCTAGTCTTGTTTCTAAAAATAGGAGTTCCATAGCTCTGAATAATAAATCAGGCAATAGCTTATGAGACGTCATTTACATATAACAAATTCGTACAATAAAGTGTACAATGTCAAGTTTTGTGTCTATTACTCTCCATAGCATTAATAACGTCTCAAAATTTTTTTTCTTCATTTTACAAATTGTTTTACTATTTGTTATACAAGTAACATTTTCATAGCTTGTAATCTTCATGTAAGTGGATTAGTATTAATAAATAAGGAAATATCTCATCATATCTTAAGATTATCCTCTAGTATTTGTTCCCCTAACTAGCTACTATTACGATTAATATATATACGGGTACATGTTATAGGTTCTGTGTACATATCAATCAATACACTGTAATACTTTAGTTAATATCAGTTAGTGTTTCATTCTCATTCATTTGCCTTCCCTTCTCTTTACCTAAAACCACAGATTTTTAACATGGCATCAGAATATTACCTTACCATCACCTGTGACCTTGGGTTACAATTCCACTGCCATGTTCCAAAAATTATGGAACTGTTGTGTCCAATTTAATTCCACGTAGTCACCTAACATAACCTGCCCTATTGTCATCCCAACAATTGTGACCTTGGGTTACAATTCCACTGCCATGTTCCAAAAATTATGGAACTGTTGTGTCCAATTTAATTCCACGTAGTCACCTAACATAACCTGCCCTATTGTCATCCCAACAAGATCTTCCTCTGTTTTCATCACTGGTTCTGTTCTGTCAAACACTCAGTTTATACTCTCTACAACGTTGCTTTTCTGATTAAGGAAATAATTATCATTCAGTCTGAAAAAAATTGTATCCATACTGCTGTTAATTTTTTTTTCATTATTAAGAAATACATTGATTAATTTGTTTGGTGCATCAATTACGTTTCGTATGGACAGCTATCATGCACAATGTGTTGGACTAACAGAAGAAGACTTAGCCATTGAAAACTACCAGTGCCCATATTGTGAAATTCTAAGGGGTGAATTCCGTTATCAGAATGGAGGTGCTCTACTGGTAGGATATTGTGTCATTTAGCAGTAGTCGGCTAGTATGTTTGTGTCTCATTCTTTCAGAAACTCATTTGTACACCTATTCTTTTTCTTTATGCAGAGGTTTGAGAAGAAACGTGTTGAATTGAAAGTTCTTACTGAACTCATGTCTGAGGCCGAAAATTTATGTTTATGGTAATGTGGTCCACATTAAATAATTACGTTCAGCATGTATAAATGACCTTATTTTTCTTGAATAATATTTATTGTTACTCAAATGCTGTTATTTTCAAATATTGTGCAGTTTGGAAATATTGAATTTTCAAATGCTGATATTTTGTGTATACAATATAGACATTATCACTTGAATGGATACAATTTTAAAATATAAAAAGGACAATTGGGGAATTTTAAAAGAAAGGAATTTTTAGCCAAAATTTGCTTGTGAAGTGTCTCCTAGCTTGATTGTCAAATCACTTGTAGAAAGCTCCCTGAAAACATGCCGTCAAACAGATTATGTAGTTCTTATGTAAAAGCTACCAGCATAAAAAACCGACCTTTCCAAACTACACATAGATGTGTTATATTTTTGGGAAAACACTTTTCTACACTTTGCACTGATAGTTACACCATTTTTGCTCAAGATTTGCTTCAGAGAATTTCAGTTTTTCTTTTCTTGATCCCTTAATTTTACTGTAACATGCTAAGACTGATAAAAACATTAGGTAAAGTCAAGTTCTAAGTCAAGCAGAAATACTTGTACTATAATGTATTTTTAGTTTTGGTACATAAACATTAATGCTACTGTATTTTCTATATATATTATTTTTCGTTACAAGTACGGCAAGTGTTTTTGTGGGAAGAAGGAATTATGGTTGTTTTAGAGTATCATTAGATTTTTGTTGAGATGTCTGTTGGTGAGGTATCATAGTTGTGGGAAGGGAGCGGGGTTTAAAGGGTTGGTTTTGTCATTTGTCTGCAGATACTGGAAAATAGTAAGGATTGGATCATAGCAGAACTGGAATTATTTATTGGCTAAGTGCATGCAGTCTGACCAGAGTTCAGACGTATGTGGGATACCCAATTATAATTTTAATATGTTTTATAGTACACTTTTTTTAATTTTTTTTAAAGCAGAAATATGTAATATAGAAAGTTGATTTTGGATTTTTTTTAGAATTACTCTGCAAACTGCCACTCTAAAAGCTACATATATTTTTGCAGTTTCTTTCTTTCTCTTATTTTCTGTATTTTTTAGGAGGTGGTGTTCTACAAGAGTCTTGGACCTTCATCTATGGTGGAAAATTTGTAAATGATTAGGATAAGTGTATGTGTTTGTTTATTTTTTGGTCTAGATAATTCAGGTGTGGTTTGCAGTTTCGACACATGGATTCCATCACGTACCTCTTGTTTTCTCTACCTTTGACAATCCTCACTGTAAATTTTTTATTAACTCTTAATTTGTCTATTGTATGTGCAGGATTGATGAAAGAGATGTTTTGAGTCAACTTGTTGAGAAAGCCCTTTCATGCAAATCTTTCTTGAAAGAAATTGTAATCCTTGCATCAGCTAATGTTGATCAAGATACCAGTGTCATCTCTGAAAAATTAGCCACTGCTGTAAAGGCATGTATTTATTTATTTATTTTTATCTAGTTCTTGTATTATTTCACTTAACTGGAATATGGTTGTTACAATTGAGTTAATTTCGCTTATTAATACAGGCTAGCAATGTGGCCGTTGTCTATGATCAGCACGATACTTGTGACCTTGAGCTGACTTTAGCAAAAACCTTGTGGAAAGTTCAAGTTAATAGAATATTAAATGGTATACCAAAGCCCACTGTCCAGCGTATTCAGAAGCATCTGAAGGAGGTATGTGCTGTTGCCTTGGTTTATATTTTTTTGGCGTTCATTGAAAAATCAAGATGCCCCCTTTTTTACTAGTACTCATTCACTTTTCTGCTTTTATAAAATTTCTTGTCAATATAAACAATTTTGAACGTACTGAAATGTCCAAGTGCATGATAGGGATTGGCTATGGGCATATCACCTGAAGATCACTATATGTTGAAAATTTCAAATGTGAATAGCTTAGGTTTGCAGTGGACAGAACTAGCCAAAAAGGTTTTTTTTTTTCTTTGGTGATTCTTCTCTGTCCTATATTACTCTGGCTGACTTTTAATTTTAAATATGAACAGGTGGCATCGGATTTTGGGGCACTCGGCCTTGATAAAGTTCTTGAACTTATAGTGGAAGGTGAAAAGTTGCCTGTTGATGCGAATGAGGAACTAAGCGTAAGAGATTAGTCATTTTTATATATGTTAAAGTTGAGACATTTTTATTTTGTCATGATTTCATTAAGATTATAATCAACTTTTTTTTTTTTTGCTGTTCACAATAGTTGTTAAGGGCACGATGCATGCTTTATTGCATTTGTCGAAAGCCCTTTGATCCAGAAAGGATGATTGCATGTTGTCGTTGTAATGAGTGGTATCACTTTGATTGCATGAAATTGCCATGCACAAGAGAAGTCTACATTTGTCCCGCGTGTGCTCCATGTACGGAAGGATTACCTCCAAACCATGACAGGTCTGTTTGAGAGTAGTTTTATTTTCACATTGTGGTTGCTTGAAATTTTTAAGATATTATTTTCTAGCCAGCATTTTGAAAAGATTATTAGTTGTCAACTCCATCATAGAAATTAGGAACATTACTTAATAAACTTTGTTAGGTTCCAGCTGGTTGAGTGTCTGGAAGAATGGTTCTGTCATGTATTTCTGCAAGAGGCTATCATTTTTGCAAATTCTTTGGGTATTTTTTAGTGATTATCTGTTATGCTTTGCAGATTAACTAGTGGTAAATTTGAGGAGCCTAAAACCCCGTCTCCCAGGCATTCAAACCCTAGAAAGAAACAGAAGAGAGACGTGCACAGTCTCACTTGCAATACGTTCGCTACCAGGGATGAAGATAGTGAGTGTAGGTATCCGAGTGGGATAGAATGTCTAAGGTGGCAAAATCGAAAGCCTTTCAGAAGAGCAGCCAAGAAACGTGTTGAACTTCGAAGTCTTTCTCCATTTCTTTGCATACAAAGATAGTTAAACATAGTACACAATCATTGATCATTAAATTGATTCAATTGATTTTTATGGTGTCATCTAGGTCATTTTTAATCCATCTTAATGTGAAAATTTCATTTTTAGTTTCCTGTTGTCTGCATTGGATTTGAAGACTGGACTTAATAGGAGAAAGATGGGCGTGAACTAACGTAGGAACCATTAGTTTTTATACAGCTGACAAAATTAGGCAGGATTTGATAGAATTCCATTAGTTTTTATGGGGTAAGTTAGATAAAACACTGGTAAATTAGATAAGGCATGCATAGCTAATACGCCCATGTACTTAGTGTATAAGGTTTTTACATTATTATTTAATCATAAATTGTCATGCTGGCTTTTAAAATAATGGTGTAGTTTGCTGTGTATAGTAATTAAATTCTTCTGTCGAAAAGATCCTAATCTGAAGTTTCATTTCTAATCCATATTTTGGGATTTTGTAAAATTGGTTTCTGAGATTGACAAGGACAGAGGCTATTCTAACTTATTAAGTTAATTCTTATATGAGACCAACTATTGGTTCATATCCAAAATATAGGTGTCGGATCATTGTATTCCCTAAAATTGACTTGACTGTTCTGATTGAGTTTACTATTTGAAGGAAGGTTTCTCATTGGCCTTTAGTAGTTTATTTATCAAATTTGATTTCGATTAAATAGTGTAAAAAGGAAACAAGAAATGAAACTTAAAAACCACCCTTTTCCAAATCTGAATCCTCAAACGCTTCCAAAACCCCATTACTATAACATGCTAAATTCTCCAATTTCAATCACATTCTTACTTCCTTTAATTGTTTCCTACTCAATGAGCAACGATGTGTATAAAGGAAAGGACAAACACAAGACAATGGATACAAGGGAGCGAGATAGATATCCCGTGCATCAGTTATCTAATTTTGGTGTTTGATATTTTAATCAATGAGTTTAATTCTTTACTATTTTGTTTGTTTGTATACCATAATTTTTGTCAGCATAAAAATTCAAAACTTGTAGTATGTTAATATGTTAAAATGAAATTATTTAATATTTTTTATTATTTTTAAAATTGATAAAAAAACTAATACTTTATTTTACTTTTTATTCTATTAATTCTTTATTTTTTTGACCTGTCCTATATTAAGGGAAATTAGTTTTAAATAAAATAATTCTTGTGAAAAGAAGTAAAAGAGCGGTGTAAAAAGTAAATCCAAAATAAAATAGTGTAACAAGAGGCCGATTGTAATTCCACAAGGGTAAATGCTTCTTTCACCCATAACATTTCTTCATGCACCCCATAATACAAGGAAAATATTCAAATACCCTTCACCGTTGCCATCAGACCACCACTGCCATGGACAAGTATGGAGGGGTAACGGTTAGTTTATAATTAGTTAATTATTAAGTGGTAATTAGAGTTAATTGAGATTGAGTTTTAAGTTGGTTGTTGGAAACTCGAAATAAGTAAATCTTAAAATTATTTTTTGGTGAAGATAAGTAAATTTTAAAATAACTTGTTAAAAAATCATAGGGATCGTTTATAAAAAGAATAAAACTACTTATTTTTCTAATATCTATAACAATATATAAAGGGGATTCCCCTTTTTGTGTCCACTTTTTAAAATACCGATTTTACCCTTTAAATATAACAATTTTTTAAATTTTTTAAAATTGACCGTTACTTTTACAAAAATTTTAT
>Ga0209589_1008480_pt1 | contig 16010 bp, 11 predicted proteins | sample CowpeawhiteBW_FD_187525 | JGI IMG/M metagenome (GOLD analysis project Ga0209589, IMG submission 187525) | Root nodule microbial communities of legume samples collected from California USA - Cow pea white BW (SPAdes) (version 2) | ecosystem: Host-associated > Plants > Roots > Nodule | place: USA... | reverse complement strand
TATATATATATCTATCTATATATATATATATATATATATATATATATATAAAAACTTACATCATAAAAGCATTTTTCTAAAAGAAGCTTAGGGTCACGTATTTCAATGGATTTAGTTTCTTTGATCTGTAGTTCTTCCCTCTACCTAAAACCCTATAATTTCAACAAATGCTTTTAAAATATAAATTTATGTCAACAATGTAAGTGATCTTTGACCCTTAAAGTGATTAAACGACAATCCCAAATAAAAAAAATGACACAAAAGAATTTAACTATTTCTTGCAGTAAGAAAGTGTAATTAAGAAGGCATTTTTTGCAGAAATTAATAAAAAGAACTTGTTATCCAAGCCAAACTTTAAAAAAACTGCTTACTAAAAAAATGCAGAACTATCAAAACTAGCTTTTGGCATATCTCAAATAAACACAAAATAAAAGACCTTTCTCTGTAGCAGGATGTTGGACGACCACATGCATTGTCGTAACTGTATCAGGAGTATCACATAATGGGCTCTGGCATTCACCAACTGTTCTGTTGTTCTCCAATATTTTTCCTGCACTGATCAACTTCACATCTTTTATGGTCCTTGGCCCATTCTCCTTGTCTTCAAAACAAAAACACAAACTTACGAATCTCATTTGTCACAAAACACACGGCAAAATTTTAGCATGAAGCTCACACTATGACCAACATCAGAATTCACCACAGAATCTACTTAAAGATAGAAGTTTTAGTCTTGCTAACTTTGAAATACAACTATTGGAAAATGTCATTTTAGTTATATCTTATAGTATGCCAGAAATTTGTGGCGAACCATAGAAAATGGTACCTTGATTCTCAGTATAAGGACATAAATACTATGCTTACACACACCTATCCATAAACAATGAACAATTGCGTGGACTCTAAGCTACAAACATCCTCTTGAAAAATTACTAAGCAATAAAGAAAACCTAAAATTTAGAAACTTTCAGTTTAAAGAAATAGCAAAACCATTAGACACATAATATCTCCTTGTAACTACACGGCTAACAATTGGTAGGCATCAATCCTCCTGAACAAGTCAAACAGTATACACTAAGGGATGGGAGAAGAAATTATGGTTTAAGAAATAAACTACTAAACTAGGGACCTACACTCAAGCTGGGAGGGAATGTCCACCTATTCAGAGTCTACCGAACCCCTAATGAAGCTAGTTCACGCGTTTGCCGAGTGATACTCCTTGTTATGAACCAAAAAAAGGGACTTATACCAAGACTACCCACATTTTCGATTTAAGGTTGTTAAAGAGGTCTTATCACTTTAGATACTTTCACAATTTATAAACTCCCAAAAGAGCCTTCATATGAAAAAAAAAAGCGTTTGTTTAATGTTAGTAAAGTCTTCTAAAGGAATTGACCAACATTGACGCATTAAACATAAGTATGCACATACACTGGACGGCATATCTTCGACTAATGTTAAAAGTAACTGTATTACACTAAATGGAAAATATTTGTATTCATATAGCTAATTTTCTTATCTCATCAAAAGAATGAAATATTTCAATTGCTCTTCATCATTTTGGAAACGGAAAATAGTGACCACTTCTGCACTCACTCAAGAGGTGATAGTTATATGGTAAAAGGAATTTATAAATTATTCAACCAGTGTATGTCTTCTAAAATAAGAGTTCGTCCAGCCCAAGAGCCTCAACTGCGGTGACATCAGGTTCCTAAGGGACTACTTCTTCCTGTTAACAATATTCCTAAGGTCACTTTGTACCTATTTCAGCCCACTATCCTTGCCCATACCAGGTCTTAGAACTTTTTTTGTAACCAAAATAATAAAACCCACATAAATATTCCTGCAACCTCAATCGCCATGTTTTCCAATCCACCCAACCCAGAAGTCTCTTAATTTATAGCACAGAGTTTCCTCACAGCACCAGAACAATACTACTTCTTCTCAGTTCTAACATGGTAATTTAGCTATTAAACCAGAAGACCAAAAAGCGAAACAAAAAAGAAAAAAACAACAGTAACACAAGTAACCTTTTGGCCACTGAGCAAGAACACTCTCCTTTAATGTTGCAATACTGGTAGCTGCAGGAAAACTTTTGGGGCCAATATCAGAGCCATCAGTCAACCGAAACTTGATCTCAAACTGATCTTGATTCCCAGCCATGTTCGGAGATCCAACGAACTCGCGTAGTTAAAAGAAATATTACAGCTTCAGTTTTACGTCAAATATTACGAAAATAGGTTTTCCACTGAATCAATTCGTTCAGCTAAGTTTCATCAGTGAAAAACAGGATTTCATTCAAAGCCAATCTTGTGAGGTCTGCAAAGTTCAGACACAAAAGAAAAGGTTGAGTTAGAGCCCTGTCAAGCACGCATCCATACTCACTAAACATGCAGAATCTGGCGTGGGAATCTAGATATATCAGGGAAAAGTTTGGAGCGGTCTGAAAAATTCTTATGGAAAAAATCGTTTAATAAGAATATGAACGAAGAAATAGTGAATAACTGAGGTGGATACATCTTCTCACAAAATAAAAAGAAATTACAAAAAAAAAAAAAAAAAAAAAAAAAAAAAAAAAAAAAAAAAAAAAAAAAAAATAAAAAAAAAAAAAAAAAGGTAATGAAATGATTGAAATCCAACATCATAACATAATTCAACACACTGTCGCCAGCCAACAAAAAGAGAATCTCAAACAGCTATATCAAAAAGAGATCCAATCTTGAAATGGGTACGCATCAAACAAGAAAAAAATCTCGAATTTTCAACTGGGTCACCTGCAAAACAAGCAAGGATTGAGAAAAGGAAAATAAAATAACAGATTATGGAAAAACCTGAGTTTTTGTTGATGTGGGGTTTCTTAGATGGGTATGTGCGTCACTGATCTGAGGGGTGAATTGGCTTTTCACTTTTGGGAAAACCCAAATGGAAGACGAAGAACAAGAAGAAGAAAAAGGGAAAGTGGATGCTTTATTTTGTTTTGGTTGGTTAGTGTTTTCGAGAGCAATAATAATAATAATAATAAATAATAATAATAATAATAATAATAATAATAATAATAAATGGAGAAAGGGAAGAAAAATATGAAGGTAACAAGGAAAGAGGCTTCTTCGGAATTTTCAAAGTCATTCAATTCTTTGGTTTGGTCAATCGCTCCTTTCTTTCTTTCTTTGCTTTTCCCACTTCACAATAGCCTCCCAAAGCTGTGGAAAATGAAAATGCAGAAATGGTCATGATGTAACATATCATATAAAATTATTTTTTTTATAATACTTGTTATATATATATATATATATATATATATATATATATATATATATATATATATATATATATATATATATATATATATATGTGTGTGTGTGTGTGTATCCAAACATTGATTTAGTACTCTAGTGTGTAAGGTTCAATTAGTTTTTTTTAGATTAAAAAAATTACAATCAAGGTGCTTTCAAGAGACATTTTGAAAAATAATGGTTAATAGTAACATAAAGTAGTATAAATATAGAATTTAGTTTAAATATTCCTACATTACAATGGTTTTTTATACTATAATTGTTGTATAAGAAGTACTTAAATTGTCACGTGCGTATATCATGATTTGCAATTAAACAAAATAATACACACAAAAATTATGACTGCGATAAACAAAAATTGAAGTTGTAAAATATATATAATTCTATACACAGTAGTACTAATACTAAAAGGTCTTACTATATTCAAATCCATTCTTATAGGTTAAAGACCAAGTCCTTTGGTTACGGGTCCGACAAAATAAAAATAAAAATAAAAAAGTAACATAATAAATGGTCTTTCACTTCCTATAAAAGAAAAAATATTATTGGATTTTTATAACTAAAGAAATGTTAATAATTAAATTCGTAAAAGTGGTTTATATCTTTAAGCAATTGAATCGGGTTTGAAATGTAGTGATACCACATTATGAAATAAAGTGTGGAAAGGAAAATATCATGGTTATGAACAATCAATTATTTTTCTTTCAAAAGAATAGTCGATGGTTAGAAAACAAAAACAACTAATAATTCATTTGCTGAAAGTCATGAAAAAATTTCATTTTTATTTCATGATTTTACCTTTTAAATTAATAGATTTGGCTAGAATTTTAGTTTATAATAATAAAATTGTTTTAATTTTTTATATTTGATTTACTTTGAGAAAAAATCATCAAAAAGATATTGATATCAAATAAGACATAAAAAGTTGACACTATCTTAAATTCAAAATATTTAAACAATAACTTTATGAGTTTTTTTATTTATTTAATTTTCTTTCTCTTTATTGTTTATTATTATTATAAAGAATAAAAATAATATGGTAGATATCGATAAAGTTGTGGTCCATCTCTTGCATGGTATAAAGTTGTAATATATAGTAATAGTAATAATAATGGTTATTTCCTTTCTCTTTCATGGCTAAAGAATCTTTCATAGTGTTTCACGTAAGATTTTGGGTGAATTGACACTTGTTAAAAACAGAGACACAACTAAGTGACGCTTCTTAAATTTCAATCATTCACACAAAAATTGTCGATTATTTGACAAAGCTTAGATAAAGAGAACGCAGAAAGAGGCCTATTTGTGGGTCCATAATATTTTGTTGGAAAACTCGTAAAAGATAATATCTTGCATGCAATTTGAAGGCACCACACTACGGCCAAATTTTGCAGAGAGAGGGATGAAGAAGGCTTTAACATTAAAATAGTTCTAATTGAAAATCATGTCATCATCAACTTACCAAATTCCTCCAACATCATTCTTCTCTTATTTTACATATTAACTAGGGTTAGTTACTTTTACTTATGGATTGTTTAAATATCCATATCTTTTATAAAAATAATATACTTTCTGAATCAAACAAAGCGAAAAATATATAATTTTAATGATATGTAATATGCTTTAGCTGGTTGACAAATTTCTCTAACCACAATTACTATCATGATAGAAAAGTTTATTAATGGTCTGTCTCCAAAATCCGTTGCATGTGAGTAATGTTATCACTTATAAATGCATTGTTACAATTGTAAAAAATAAATTAATAAAAATCTCAAGAGATTACAGCAAATAAAAAGTTAAGTGTTTCCTAAAATAGAAAACTACAAAATAAGTGATAACTTGATAAGAGAAAAATATTTAGACACAAATTTAAATATTCTTTCATTTTCTAAAGTATAACTAAAATTTTGCTTTCATAATTTGTAAACTAAAAGTTAGCAGTCCAAAATGGTCGGTGTTTATAAAAGTAAATACTAAAGGTCAATGTTTAAAATTAAAATTTTAATTTCAATTCCAGATCAGTATTAAAAACAACTAAATTTGAGTACGATTATGATCCGGCATTGCAAGGATACAGAAGGGAGAAAAATGAATTTTCTGCACATTTCCAATGTCTCGTAATAGTACATAATGAATAACAATATATATTATATATCCTACAAACAGTTCCCCAATTCAATGAACCCGTAACGAAGCAATCTCCATGAACTACTCCTAGAATTCACCATCATGATATCAAATCAAAGCAGGTGAAGGTAAAAATTGGCACTAACAAAAATTAAGAAACTAAAAAATGAAGGGTAAAATGCTGCTCTAGAGGGGGGAACCTCGCAATTTACTGCCCTAGCACTTGTGTTCTCAACACCAACTAGATTGATGAAACATGCCTGATTTTTTTATCTCCAGCATCCAGTTTATTCTCCAACAATCAACTATGGAATCTTTGATATATTTGTCCCATAGAAGACCAATAATAGTATATCCTTTCACAAACCAAAAATAGAGGATGTGTTTCTATGTCAAAACTCAAGGACCCAAATGATTCTTTAAGGCCGTGCAGTGACGGTGGTGTCGGATGTAAAAATGTAGGGAATGGAAGCAAATCCACCCAGTGTTTTTTATCACTTTGGCCCTCTCAACCAATTTTATATTTGCCTTGTCAAATTCTTCTTGAAGAAAATTTCAAGCTGCAAAAATTTAGATGAAACCTGTATTACTCGTCCCTTTCATATTCAATGTTGTACAAAACATTGCGCTCCTTGCTGGCAGACTATGATTCCAGGATATGACAGTTCCTCAAAAAATCATTAGAATAATTGACATATTTGGTCCAAAATGGCCGAAGATGTTCAAACCCAATTTGCAACCAAGGTTTTGACTGACCATTGTAGTGAATAACAGCAGCCTTTTTCACACTCTCAATATTGGTATTGTTCTGATAACCCAATCCAAGCATGTGCCATGAGGGATCAATTGGGTGAACAAGACCTTTAAATGCAATCAAAGCAGGAGGCAGCGTTCCAAGCTTCCACATTGTCAGGTTTGACTTCAGATTCTGCCATAGTGAAGTTGTCAATAATATATTCTTTGGTAACAGAAATATTCTAAAACTCAACGCCCAAGAACCAAATGCCCAAGAACTCCCAATCCCCAGCCCCCTCTTTCAGCTTCACTAGGGGGTTCAATAAGAAGAACAAAAACAGAAGGAAACAAAAGGTCACCTTATTAAGCATACAGATATTTAAGCCATTCAGTCAGTTGCCACGCAACCTTAATTTATAATAATGCGAGGATTTTGTATGAACCTCAACTTATAGAAAATCAAAGAATAATTTGATGTTTTGAAAAACTAAAATTATATTAGTCAGAATCTATTTGGAATTTTACCTCTTTCAGCCAAGAATGGTATGTCTCTCTTATATTAGTTCTTCTCCATGCACGCAGATCAAAGATATTCATTCCATAAGCCCATGCACACTCATCAGGATCCAAATTCCTTGCAATTAGGGGATGAGAAAAATTGAAGTAGTTCCTAAAATGCTTAGACATGACCCAGTCGTCCTCACCTCTGCAAGTTTCCACAGCTCCATTAACTTTTCCTTCCAGGTCAATTTCCCAAAGTGGAGACAAGTCACGTTGAATTACCACATCATCATCCAAAAACACCACCTTGTCAAGGTTTGGGAAAAGCTGTTTGACACACAAGACTAACATAATCAGCACAAATATATCAAACTGAATACAATTTATGTTCAAAAGAGAATTATTGCAATAACAAGAATATTTTCCGATTGTTAATATTAGTATTACTAAAAAATAAAGGGTCAAACATGCTTTTCGTCTCCAAACTATCATAAAATATTGTTTCGTCCCTAAACTAAATTATATTGTATTTAGTCCATGTACTTTACGAAAATCAATGTAAAACACTTTTACAACAAACATGTCAAGTGTTTCTCATGTGACAAACTGTGTTCCATAGTGAACTGAAATATAACCTTCACATGTTTTCTGGAAAATATGTTTTACATTGACTTTTGCAAAGTACAGGGATTGAATCCTTTATAATTTAGTTTAGGGACTAAACAAAATTTTTCATAAAAGTTTAGGGACAAAAAACATATTTAACTCAAATAAATAGCAATCTTAGCTATAATTGGAGCATAAGTTCTGAATACTGATGAAGGCAACACAACGCAAAAACAATTAAAGTTAATAATTATCTATTTGAACAAACATCAACCGAAGGGGAGAGAGGGGAACATTCCACTATGATAGGGACTTGGGAATCATAAGATGCCTGGTCTCATATCAAGTAGTATGGGATGCTTGGTGAAATATTTAAGTGTTTGGAATTACACCGCTGACATCTAGCTTTTAGAGGTGAGTTCTGTGTTTGGGTGCTTATTAACAGGTACCGAAGTCTGTTGTTAATGTCTTAAAAAAGGTTACCCATGGACGGAGGCTTTCGATCCATGGAAGGTTTTTTGACTTATGAGAAAGTTGAATGAAGTGTTGTTGTAGACCGTAAGCCGCCAAGACTTCCACTTTTAAAGACTATGCTATGATAGGGACTTGGGTATTATGGTCTTGCATAAACCACTATGGGATGTTCAGCACAGTACTTAAGAGCTTGGTTCTTCCCCATTAACAATTAGCTTTTAGAGGTGAGTTCCCCATGTGTTCGTCACTCTATTCATAGCACTGAAAAATAGAGAAATTGTACAATTTGCAAGGATATCTTGAATCTTAAATAAAAAGGGACACAACGCAACTTCCAAAGGTTTCCCTTTTACAGTTAAGCCAATATTCAGATCTCCAATACTAACAACTAAGAATGACCTCTCTTCTGCACTTTTCCCCTCTATTGAAGCTAAGGCTTTGATACTGCCCCTTTCAACTATTTAACCACCTAAAAGTTTTAACTGTAATATTCCATATAATTGCTTTGTCTCACTTCAGTTGGCTTTCTTTTATTTTTTGTTCATCTCCAATCATATTTCATGCTTCATGTTCTATAAATTCCTAGAAGCAACTTAGTCAAAATAGAAAATGTTTGGCTTGAATTAAGTCTGCAAAACATATTCTGTGTTCTAAAATATGGTTTTATGTTCCCTTAAATCACTGTAGTTTGTAAAATATTCAGAGGCATTCAGTGCCCATAGGAACTTTTACCATTACAAATTCAGTTTATAAAAGCACACATAAAAGTACAACGCAGAAATTTACACCAAAATGTTCAGCTTCAGTGATCACTTAATTGTTCATTTATATTTTTAGAGTAATAATTGTCCATTTCTTTATGTTAAGTTCAATTCAACATACAAAATCACATATAAGACCCAAAACTAATAACAAAAGCCAATGAATTGCATTAGGGTAAATTATGGCTTGAAAATTATCATCGGTATATAGTGAGCATACGAGAAAGATAAAGGAAGAAAACAGAAAGAGCATTGTGATGAATGCAATTTACCTCTGGTAAGTATATGCGGAGGTGGTTGAGTAAAGATATGTACTTCGGACTTCTCGCCTGCAATTTAGATGCAAATTTACGTGGACTAGTATCACTGAGATTGGCTCCTGCTAGATGATTCCCATGGTAGTAATTCCTGATCCCGTTTTGATTTTCTACAGCTTCAAGTACTGGGACATTCTCTCTAGTTAACCAGTCAAATTGGTGAATTCCTTTGATTTCAATTACAGCAGGGTTGACTGGATTCAGTGCAAACCATGAGTGCATACCCGCATAAGTTTTTTTATCAGTGATCACATGGAAGACTATTTTCTCTGGTTTCAGAGACGATTGAACAGCTGAAGTAACAACTACTGAAGCAGCCAAGATGTTATCAGTAGACAGAATAAAATGGTGGTGCGAGTTGTCAGAGAGTAAAGGAAGTAACTCTGGAGGAGGCAATTGTTTGCGTGCATGGGCATTTGATGAATATTCATCAGTCAGACGCAAAGACAGACAATGAATCCCTTTAGGGATAGAACTTGCAGCAAAGTGTTTATTCATCAGCTCTGCAAATTTAGACTCTCTGATTTCTCTCTCAAGTTTTTCCATCTGCTCAAGAAGCACAGCATTGTAACAAAGATCAATAAAATCACCATTTATCACAAATTTCAATACAAGGGTAATCTATAGTCTGAAAAGTGCAACTAAGCTATTGCAATATTGAAAATATGGATATACTTGTGCTAAAGTTTCACACATCAACCTTGCCTCTACTCATACAAATTCTCAGGGTCTTAATGGAGATGCATAAACCATCGTTTATGAGTAGTTAACGTTGCAGATTGATGATAATGACACAGTACTAATGAATATTTGTTTTTTGAAAGACTACGGTGATATATAACAGATGAAAAGGAAGAGCCTTCTGCCTGATATAACAAAGACGACAAAAATACTTGAATGAACATGACACTTGAATCACATATTGCTGGGTGGAGGGTGGATGGGAATGGAGGAAAGTAGGTGGGAATGGGTGTTTTAATAGCATTAATTTTGAGGATTTAATTATAGAATTTTAAAACTATATATAAGGATTTAAGGAAAATACATAGATTTTCAGATTAATTTATATTTGAACTGCGATCTTTACCAGAATATTACTAATAAAAATGTTGCAGGTTCAAAGGACACATCAGACTCTTTCCCCCGAATCAATGTTCTGTGCAGGGCTTGCTCGGAAGCAGTTCCACAACTGTTCTTACATAGCTTGATCTACTTCTATTTCTCTTTGATACTCTTTTGCATTTTTCAAATCTAGTTTTAGCATATATCCTTAGAACAATTATATACGATGATCAAGTTCAACAGTTTTGGAAGAAATAACAAGGCTAAAATTGTAATAATGTGCAATATACACAACATTTTAATGAATACGGGTGGAGCATAACTGTAATACCTAAGGATTTTCCTTTTTTGCACATCAACTGATTTGGGATAATATTAGGCAATTGGCTTCCGTTTGGTCTGAAGTACAATATGTTGAGCGATAGGGCATCTGCTCCGTTAATGTTAAGTTTTTCTATTTGTTGTTTTGTGTTTTGCACTTATGTTAAGGATTCATCTTAATTAATTTATTTTTTAAATGCAACATATTGTTATTATTATCTATATACAAGAAAAGTGTAACAACCAAAGAACTTTATCCATCTAATAGTAGCATGATTTGTTTCGAAAACACCTGAGAAAGGTCTCCAACACAAGACACATTACCAGTATAGAAAACAGGATTAACTAATGTGAGACATGTAAGAAGGTGAAAAACTGAAGGTAAGGACAATCATGATTTTATCTATCTTTTGGAATAGAGGTATCATACCAAATTCAGGTAAAATGATAAATGGCATTCATGGTAGATGAAAAGCCGGTGTATCTATAGTAAAAGCAATAAAATAATATTGGTCAAGTATTCTGGACTAACTCCTTTACAACAAATCAACCAAGTTAGCAGAAACATCAACAAAAGCAAGATAAACCTTTCCCCCAGTCAAAAAGTAAATTAACATAAGCATAGTACCTACATAACTCAGAAGCGTCAAATCTCTCCACAGATAAAATGAAACCGTGTTTAGATTTTTCTTTTCCTTTTGTAAATATTACTTGAAGATGAACCAAAAAAAGCAGCCTAATTGTAAAATTTGAGGAAAATCCAAATCACAAACAGTCGGTACTCAGTACAATGCTACCAAACAATACAAAATCAGGTCTAGCAAGACTTCCATCCAATTGACAAAACCAAAGTCATAGACTCGTACATTCAAAATAAATATTCATCCAGAAAAGTCAAGAACTGAATCATTATATTTCTAGACAGAACACAAAATTAAAAATAAAATAAAAATGTATCTTCCTAGTAAGCCATTACACATGAGATTTTAAAATGTTAATAGAATTCAATTTGAGACAAGCTCTTCCTTACACAATATCAATTAACCAAGAAACAGACAACACTTCGTCTTGAACGATTCAAGCAACTTACCATTCCCCTTAGCGTGATCGCAAAAGTTTTTGCATCATACTGATTGTTCTTCATATCAGAAACCAGTTGATCAAAAGAATCTGGCAGCTTTAGATCAGGTGGAATTTCCCCAGCCTTCACTTCGTTAAGAATCTTGTAAAAATCTCTAACTAGTCTCTGCAACATCATTGATTGCATCATAACCACTCAGGTTCAGAAAGCAACTTAAACCAAAACTATATTGGATATGAGATAATAAAAATTGTTTACCCCTGAATCGTCAACCCTACCAAGAAGCCTTGGCCCCAACCGCCTACCTAAGCAATCTGGAGCACAAAATAAGAAATCAATTAATGTTCTAAAACAAGCACATGGTGAGGGTGAGAGATAAAAAAAGGCACAAATAATAAACTTCCAGAACCTATTCCGGATATCCTAAAAAAAGTGCCATACAGCTGATGTTTTGGTAAGACAGAAACAGATAGAGCAAAACTTCTATCATCAACAACATACTGAAAACAGCCGAACCAAGCATTGCTTAGGCAGGGACTTAAAAAATCACACATCGCCCATAATGTTTTTCCCTGACATGTACAACAGCACAAATAGTTATCCAGTCAAGAACAAGAGGAAACTTTTCATTCCTCAAATGCAATACTAAACAGCCCAATGCATTCGGGAACACTTGCCGCAAAAAGCATCTCCATCCCATCACTGATTTTCAAGCTCAAATGAAATCAAGAACCGCCCATACAGAACACTTCAATAACACAGTCACACTTCAAAATTTAGATCCTAAAACAAAAGGATGCATAATTCATTAACACTAGCCAGCAGCTACAAAACTATCAACAGGAAAAACACCTTCAGAAATTGCATTACCTCGAGAAAAGTTTTATTATCTATCTCACTAAGAATCAACTACATGAATCAGAAGCAACCTAAATTTGCCTATACACCAAATACAGATCACTAACAAGAAACAACCGCAAAATAAAGCATCCCACCAGGTGAGGTCGGTCACACGGATCAGGCAGTAATACACAATTATTGCTATGTAAATCTAAAACAATTCCAGCGCTAAATCTTCATTTTTTAGAAATCCCATCACATGTATACAAACAACAAACACAATGTCCAAATCGTGATCTAACTTATAAAAGAAATGAAGAATAAAATCGGAAGGGGAAAAGATAAGAAGAAGTGGGAAAGAGTACCAAAGGAGGAGCACTTGTTGACACCTTCGAGGGTGACGAGAGCGGTGAGAATGAAGACAAAAGGCAACAAGAAAGCGAGGATGAGGATGGTGTGGAAGAGGGTTCGATAGGAAATATGGCGAGCTGCGACCTTGATCTTCATCAAGTCAATAAACCCATTGTTGTTGCTGCTCGATATCGTGATGCTTCTCATGCTCGGCGAGAAGTGAAGCTGCATCGTCGTTCGCGCAGCCCCACCGCCGCAACAACCCTACCACCACCACCACAACCCCAAAAAGACAACGACACCCCCCATGCCCACACCATCACATTCCCATTATTCCGATCTCAGAACCACACGCCCTATCCAACCCTGTCAGTCCCACGCAAGATTGTCCAAAACAATCGATCGAGGTTGAGGTTCACGTTCGGGCTAAGCTTCCAGTTCCTCTCCCATGGATCGATCAACAATGAGAGAGAGGGGGAGAAAATATGGAGAAAGAGAAAAGAGAGAGAAATTTTTGGGTCTTTTTTTCTCGTTTTGTTTTTATTTTTTTATTTTTATTTTCATTTTTTGCTCACTTTGTGCGGAGCCTTCCCATTGGTCCGATCTAAAATTTCGTTTTCCCCCAAAAAATTATGAAAACAAAAAAAAAAAATGAAAAACATTGCAATTGTATTATGAGTCAAAATCTCAAAAGCGTGTTGTGCTCAGGGAGAGAAATGTGGTGAGTGTTTGACCTTGAGATTAGGGATTTAACTCCTAAATTTGGATGTTTCCTATGTTTATGGACAAGGTTAAAACCATTATGTGGAAATTAGTGCTTAATTTTGGTTTAAGTTTCTTGATTTTGCGTTTGTGTGAGGTAGTGTTAGGGAAGGTGATTAGGGAAAATTAGGGTTATTGAGAGCTTGGAATGTAGGAAAAGTACTAGTTGAGATAATGAGATAGGAAATTACAGACTAATTCTTCTTAAATATGATAATATAAAGTAAGAAAAACCGCGATATTTGTTAAGACACTAAACAGGTAATTTTGTTTTTTTTAATTTGTAAATAAAAAACAAACAAGTGATCCCCTATACCAATTTAAATAATATAAATATAAATAATTACGTAAACATAATAGTTGAGAAATTATGTAATTATATTTACTTTTAAATTAACTTAAATCCAAAGTATAGAGCAGCATCTTAAACTGAGTTGGAGTTTCGAGGATATGATTAAAGAACATAATACCAATTTATATTAACAATGACAAGTGGCAAAATCTGAAAAAATGAGGTGTGTGGAATCAATGAAAGTAACATGCTTTCATGTGAAGGGTGCTTCATTCTCCCTTATCCTTCACCACACTTGGAGATTGATAAAGGGTTAACATATTCTTTCATTAAATTAAACAATACCTTTTTTCTTTTATAAATGAGAAATTGAGTCTAATATATTTAAAGAAGAAAACATAAAATAAAATGAGTGAATTTATCTTTTGTAAAAAAGAAGAAAAAATTTTGGAGCAACTTTTATAAACCATCTAATCTTTCTTTATTTTGGTCTCTCTTTGTAGCCACAATTTGAGTGTTGATATGTTAGCTCCAAAAAGAGGAAGAACATAGGTTCCATAAATGTTAACTTCCCTCTAACAACATGAAAATTGTAGCCAAAGGCATGTGTTCAAGGAATTACCCTATTTCATTGGATGTTTTTGACCTACGATTATAATATTATTCTAATTTTTAATGTGATAAATTATTTGGGATAAATTAGGAAATAAGATTGAAAAAACATGTATATACTTATTACCATTGTTTTCTTTATAATTGATTATAAAAAATATATATATTGCTAGCCGTTTTAGTCTAACTCTCGATATAATAAATTGTTTAAAATTATCTAAAATATTAAAATTGATAATTATAGAAAAAAAATGGACATAATTATGGGATTTAACATTGTAATGAATTAGCAACTATTACAGTTATATATAATTATTTGGAATAATATTTAACAGATAATTTTTATGAAACGTGTTGTAATAAAAATAATTAACTTATAAATTTTTACATGTGATTTGATGTGATTCGGTGTTTCACTGATTCGATAGACAATAATTATCGTGTTTTAAATTTTTATTATTGTAAGGAAGAAATAGTAAAAAAAAAATTGATTAACACGAGGTTATATTAACCAAGTGTTGTTATAATGAAATGAAAACAAAGTTTATTTTGACATGAAATTATTTGTGATTTGTCTGTTTTATTTTAACCAAATGTTCTTCTAATGAAGAAATGCACAAAATAAAATTTATCTTGATGTGAAATAACATATGTAATTTGAAATAAACACAATCAATTGTACAAATATATTCATTTAATAAGTTAATTCGTAATCGAATTATAAAGAATTATAAAGATAAGTAACTTTTAAGTTGTTTATTGTACAACTAAAATATATTAAATGCTTATTATATTTATGTACATAATGTTTTTTTGTCCGTCATGCAAGTTGATCTTATGAAGATTTGTCTGCATCAAAGATCTTTTGAAAAATATGCTAAAGGCTAAAGTTATTTCATATCAATTGTCATGTTTTTAGAAAGAGTAAATGTTTTACAAATACTTTCATTTATCATATAACATGTTACTTGAATAAGAATTTTGTAATTAGTGTTGCATGAAAAACATTTAACATTTAACACATCTTTATGCTTGAACATGAAGAAGTGCAACTTGAAGAATAATATATTTTATGACATTTAGAAAGGATTACTGACAACTTTTTATTTTGGTTATTTATAAATTGAAAATACTCTTCAATAAATAAATAGGATTGATAATAATGAAATTGGTACCACTTTTACAATTTTTGAGCAACCCTTTAGTTATAACCTTAGAAATTTTAACATATTACTAATCTAGAAGAGTAAACTTTATTTGTATATATATTAAAATGTTACTTTTTTTTTAATAACTGCATATGATATCTCTTGTACAACAACTCTTGTAATTTACTTGTGTTAGTCATTGTGTTAGTCATGAGTTTGAATTCAAAATAATATTCAAAGTGTTTAATACAAATATGAGGTCCAAATAATAGTTTTGGTATTTGAGGTAGAATCCAAATAATATTTGTCCAGTCAACTATAAGTAGTTGAACTAAAGATAAAACTCAATTGTAATTTGCAACGCAAAATAACTCAATAACATAATATTTGTTAACAAGGATGTTAACAAGCAAATTAGTATACAAAATATTCAGACTAAATATTTTTTACCTATTTTTTTATTGCATCTATAACTATATATAAAGGGGATTCCCTCTTTTGTGTCCATATTTCATAATTCCAACTTTACCCTTTATAATTTAATTATTTATTAAATTTTTAAAAATTAACGGTTACTTTTACAAGTTTTTATAAAATTATTTACTTATCTCATTTTTCTTTTTTTCTCTTACTATTCATCAACAGTTATTTTTCTCTTATTTTCTCCGTACATTTTATTTTATTTTTTATAAATATACTTTTATTTTGTTTATTAAATTAATAACATTAC
>Ga0209589_1008479_pt1 | contig 16011 bp, 5 predicted proteins | sample CowpeawhiteBW_FD_187525 | JGI IMG/M metagenome (GOLD analysis project Ga0209589, IMG submission 187525) | Root nodule microbial communities of legume samples collected from California USA - Cow pea white BW (SPAdes) (version 2) | ecosystem: Host-associated > Plants > Roots > Nodule | place: USA... | reverse complement strand
ATATTTTTTGTAATTCAGCAGTCTCAATTTGAAGACCTGCATGAACAAAATAATGCAATTAAAAGATATATTTTTATTGAATTACAAAAATAACAATATAAAATACCTGGTAATCTCATTTCCTTTATCTTTTGGTACAAAATTCCATCACACAAGATACTCCATGTAGAATTCCAAACTATATATGGTTTAGAAATTGTATTCATGGACAACAAAGTAACAAATTATTTTGATTGAAAGGTATACTAAATAAGCTAACGCGGATAATTGCTTGAGCTCAACTACTCATATACCTTGTAAATATTTGTATTATTCAGGTTTAATTATCATTTTAGTTTCTTAATTTGTCGATCTGATTCATTTTGGTTTCTTTATTATTTTTTGATTCAATTTAATCCTCTAATTCTTTAAAAAGGTTTAATAGGTTTAATTTGGTCACTGCCGTTAAGTTGACGTTAACACCTTCTCCGTACATGTCATGTGTCATTTTGTGGAATTTTGTAATTTTTATTTTATTTTTTTAAATTTTTTTATTTTTATTAAAGAAAATTAAAATGCCACATGTCACTTTATAATTGTGACATGTGTCAATTTGAGATTTTTTTATTTAAAAAAAATATATTGCCATGTGATAGGTCATGATTGTGTCACGTGTCAAGTTATTATTGGTTGTTTCTAATTTAGTCCCTTTATTTAAATTTTTTATTCAATTTAGTCCCTAATTTTTTAAAATAATTTAATTTTGTCCTCTCCAATTTGATACCAAATTAATAATTAAGCTTTATTACAATTTGTACATTCATGTTAAAATAATTTTTTATCATTTATACATCAAATCACTACCTAAATATTCATGTTATTTTATTTCTTACATTTTTCACTTATAAATTTTTACACTTAAAATTGTGTACACATGTAAAAAAAATTTAAATAGTTAGATGGAGTAATTTGATCTATAAATATAATAAAAATTATTTTAACATGTATATATAATTTTTAATTAAGCTTAATTATTAATTTGATCTCAAATTAGAGAGGACAAAATTGATTCATTTTAAAAAATTGGGAGACTAAATTGAATCAAAATTGTAAATAGGGGACTAAATTGAAAATAATCAATGTTAGTTTGACACGTGGCACAATCGTGATCTGTCATGTGACACTTTTTTTAATTAAAATAATTAAAATTAAATTTTTTTATCAAGTTGACACGTGGCACAACTGTGACGTGACATGTGGCAATTTAATTTTTTTTTTAAACTTTAAAAAGATTAAAAGTTTCACAAAATGACACGTGACATGTACAGAAGACGATGTTAACGTCAACTTAATGACATGTATCAAATTGAACCTTTTTTAAAAATTAAAAGACCAAATTGAACCAAAAAATAATAAGATCAAAATGAACCACACCAAAAATGATAATTAAGCCTATTATTTATTAAAAATAAAAGGCATAGGTTGATACGAAAAATCAGTTGGGTACTCATATCTCTTAAAAATATATTTTAATTATTTATTAAAAATACATTAAGTATTAGTCTAATGCAGACGATCGATTGCTCAAGGATACGGACGATCAAATACTCATACCTTTTAAGATGCGAATAATCACCTTTCAATTTTAATTTTATAAATTTTATTGATTAAAAAAAGGGGAACGTGTGAGAAGGATATAAAAGTTTAAAACAACTGTTTAAAAAATAAAATAAAATAAAATCTAAAAACTTGAATAAAAGCAATGGGAGCGAGAATAACATGTAGGGAGTGCACGCAGAGAAAGGAAACCATATGCTATTTATCCCAAAACTTAGGATCAATGCTTCCTTCACTCTTGGTGTCCAAATTAAAGCGATGCAGTTGAAACACATTCCTTAAACAAATAAACAGAGCCTCCCCAAGGGATCAAACAGATAGACAAAACTAGAATCACACAGATGACACAATAACCGTAAAAATTAATTTACATGAACAAATGAACCCCAATTCCTCCGATCATCAACCGAAAACACCAATTCCTTGAGACTCCACCAAAACTGTTTCTCCCCAAACTCCATAGGCACATACAGGACGTCAACAATTCAAACCCACATCGAAAGAGAAATCAGTGAAACAAGAATATTATCAGGACCAATCATTCCAGCCATGATTCCAAAAAGAAAAGAAACAGGAAATCGCATCACAAAAAGAGAGATAGGGTGATTGCCGTGAACACTGGCTGAAACAGCCTTGGTTCTCCTTGCTAACCCTTATGATGGCTGACACAGAGGAGGGACGAACATTGGAGAGAGTTGACGATGGAATCCGGTGGGGCTCCGGTAGTGGCGAAACTAGTTCTCTACCATCACAGCGAGTTCGACATAGGAAGGAAATCCAGAGGCGATATCGGAGATGTCTGTTCCGGCGAAGGTGAATAGCAGAGGCGACTTCAAAATTCAACGATGGGGGTGAGCTCTGTTGAAGATGACCAGCTAGATGACGGCTCAGTGGAGAACGTTGGTGGTGCAGAAGTTGCACGTGATGGCGGGCGATGATCCAACGAAGAATTGACGGTGAAGAAGAATGAGAAATTGGGGATTGATTCTGTGAGGGTGATACCGAAAAACCTAATCCATAAACAGTCATTGGCCACTGGTTTCCCCTCTTTGTCTCTGTTTTATTCATTTCTGGCCATTGTTTGAATATTAATCGGATAATGCTCATAAATAAGAAATAATGTTCATCCTCTAAATTCTGGTGTTTCTTTATCATTCTCAGTGTCTGGCTTCTGGTCTGGTCTGGAGTTTGATTAACTGCACCAAATTAGCTTTGAAGGACGAGTGAACTTATTTTTATGACATTTTCAAGGTTGAGGATGCAGACCCTATTGGTAAAAAGTATGACAAGGGTATATATACTATTATTTCTTGTGTTGTTACTTCTTTTTAAAATAAAATCAGTCTGCATTGAAGTATCTGTTATGCAAATCTATCTTATTGAGTTGATAATGTATTGAAGCAGCACCTTATATTTTTTTACTTGAATGTTGCTGCAACATAAATCATTGATTATTGGTCAGCTGTATATTTTAAGCACTTAGTTTTTGGTAAGATTTAACTATTATTTGAAATTGTTAGAAGAAGTTTACTATTGTGTTCTAGAATACTCTACAAAGCTTTTTTCTGTTGTTATCTGTCACCCATTCCCTTGCAATTAGTTGCGATACCTGGCATTAACACGCTGTAAATTTTGACATTCTAGTTTCACTTCCGTTTTGACAGCTCAATTTGTGGGTAAATATAATGTTGTGGTTGTGGATGTAATTGTCTTATTGATATTAACATAAAGTAAGCCTTCTTTCTTAAATGTTATGTCTATTGTGATGCTCCACTTCTTTTAAACTGTCTTGTCATTCTCTCTCAACCAGTTGTGTATCTTCTCTCTGTTGGTTGATGCATTTCTTAATTGATATTTCCAATCTTATTAAATTTCTCCGTATATTTTATGATTGCATTATTAATCATAAGAAGATTGTTACGAATTTTGTGATTGCTATTTCAATTCCACATTTTTAAACTTCTCTACAGAGACAAATTTATCAGTTTTACATAGCGGACATTGCTTTCTCAGAACCATTTCTATCTCAATCAAGTTCTATTTTATGACAAATTAATTTGTTTGGTTAAGTGTCATCTACTTATTCTTTTTGGTATTGGTGGGAATCAAATTCTTTCTCTCTTCCCCTTTTTTATGGTTTTGTATGCATGCTAAATTTGCACGTTCTTTTGTTCTTTTTATGTTAATACTTTCAAATATAAATTTTTAACTTCTTTTATATATATATATATTGAAAAATTGAGGTTGGTTATTCGACAAATCAAATGAAAATTAACAGTTACGTCACTTAATCTGTCCCCCTTCTTTGACGCTTAGAGTAAGGTTTATGAATAAAACTTCGGAGATAATTATTATGATAATAGTGACTCGATCTTAATTCTAATACGGGAGACTGTTATGATATTGTGCTAGTTGTTATGACGAAAATGAAATGATTAAAAGTTCAGAAATAATTATTATGATAATACTGACTCTATCTTAATTCTAATATGGGAGATTGTTATGATATAGTGCTAATTGTTATGATGAATATGAAATGATAATGGTTGTGGAAAAAAAAGAAAAGACTATGAAAGTGGACGGTAGGTTTTTGGTCGATGTAAAAGGGACGCTAATCAATGCGCGAAAGGATAGGATATTTAATTTAGGTTTAAATACTTTTTTTCGTTCTCATTTTCGTAGTGTTTGTTGCAGATGATTTTCATTTTTATCAAATGTTTAAAATGATCTTCATCTTCGTAATATTTGTTGCGGATGGTCCTCATTTTTACCAAATGTTTAAAATGGTCCTCATTTTCGCAATTTGTGTTTAATTTAGTCCTTTTTCTGTGACATCGTTTAAATTAGTAACGAAGCACGATTTTCGTAGTGTTTGTTGCGGATGGTCCTCATTTTTACCAAATGTTTAAAATGGTTCTCATTTTCGCAATTTATGTTTAATTTAGTTCTTTTGCTGTGACGTCGTTTAAATCAGTAACGAAGCACTGTACAGGTGTCACTGTTTGTATTACATTGTACTGGAGGTGTTAAATTAAACACAAATTACGAAAATGATGACCATTTTAACATATGGTAAAAATGAAGATAATTCGCAACAAACACTACGAAAATGATGATCATTTTAAACATTTAATAAAAATGAGATCATCCGCAACAAACACTACGAGAATGAGGACGAAAAAGGTATTTAAGTCTTTAATTTAAATAATAAAATTAATGGAACAAAAACAAAGAATATCACCTAACATGTTCAATGTATATATTATTTCTACTATCAATCTAAACTACATTTGAAAAAATTTCTACAATTTTATCCAAATCATTTAAAAAGAAATAGTGACTAAAGGATTAAAGTCACGAGACTACAATAATTAATTAGTCTCTATAATTTTTATTATTCCTATATTTATAAATCATAACTTTAATCTTATTTTTACTCTAAAAAAAATTAATTTCAATATTCAAATTTAATAATATCACAAGTTAAATATGTTTTAGGTCTCTTAACTTCTAATGAAAATTGAAATTAGTTCATTTTTAAAATTTTAACCTAATTTATTCTCCTTATTTTAAAAATGTATAAATTTAGTCCTTTTAATCAAAATTTTGTTAAGTTTATTTGATGTTTCAAATACATTTCATGATAAAATTATATTAGCTGAGAAATGTATTATTTGGGATAAAAATTCATGTCGTTGGATACAATAGTTTCTTTTATAATAAATTGTGGTTACGAAAAGGTAAGGAAGGATTTGGTGACTACATATAGTTGCTTATATACATATAATATAATATATATATATATATATATATATATATATATATATATATCCGAATCGTTTCTGGATTATAATTGGAACCCCCTTTTTTTGATCCATCTCACATCAATAACTCGACCTCTACCGCCAATGGGTAGTTTTAGACAAGTTTCCTTTGAGGTGGATACCTGAATGCCAAGTATAGCTCATAATAATCTATCTTCGGGGGAATACGAGGATTTTTTTGCCATTTGAGGTGTTAATTTCCCCACAAAAACATCGTCCGTTTCGACCCACGATCCGAGAATCACGATTTCATTTTTGTCTAAATTTCGGACTAATTTGGCTTCTAGATGTGAAATTTTGTTAGTGATTCTTTCATAATCATAGCTTGTCATATGAGTATGAATTTCATATTTCCGTATGTGAAAATAAGTAAAAATATCTAAACATAATATATTTCTTCCTCTCTTAATTTTTGGTTATACACTTTTTTTTCTCTCTTAATTATTTAGCTTGTTTTTTCAAGATTTAATCTTTAAGATAATTTTTCTTCTTATTATTATACAATTTTTTCTTTCGTACATGGTTATGTTCAAATAGTTGTTCCTCAATTTCATTTTATCAAATAATATTTAGGTCACACATTTAATTATCTTTACTTCTTATAACATATATATATATATATATATATATATATATATATATATTTATGAGAATGTTTGACTCTTAATGTGTAGCTCTTCTTTTTGTTAATGATGATGCCAATGAGTTTTTAGAGTTTATGGCAAAAAAGAAAAAATCTAGAACTATAGTTATGAAAATAAAGTTGGATTATTAATTGGAAGAAGATAATTTGCTACTTACACAGAAATTTGATATCCTATCATGGTGGAAAACAAATGGGATAAAGTTTTCAACCCTTCAAGCAATTAAAATTGATGTTTTAGCTATTCCAATAACAATTGTAGCTTCTGAATCTGCTTTTAGTATTAGTGGTCAGATATTAACTTCTTACAATAGTCAACTTCATTGTATTATTATAGAGGCTTTGATGTATACAAGAAGTTGGATATGGAACTCAAACCATCTAGGTAAGTTACTCAAATTTATTAATATTTATTGTTAGTATTTTTTATGAATTCTCATTTAATATTCTACATTTGGTGTTTGTAGGTGTTAAAAAATTAAAAGAAAAATATGTTCTCTTGAGTGAAAATGAATTTGATGAAAAAGGTACATTATATTCTAGTAATTAAAATTTTCAATTTCATTTATTATATCATATCTAATTTTTCATTTTTTTTCTATGTGTAGGTGGATCGAATGCAAATGAAACCACTAATCGTTTGTAAAATTAATAAATATTTTGGTTATTATAAAATTTTAGTAATGTGTAATTGTTTAGTTTTTATATAATTATTTGAATTTTCTCTAATTGTTATTTAATACTTTAATTTGAGATTTATACTACTATATATTTCTTAATATTTGACATCATGAAAAGAAAAAAGAATATGTTATTTTAATATTGAATATTTCGATAGTATCATGATTCCTTTGGTATGATTTTTAAATTTTATTATAAAAGTTATTTAATTGATATTTGGAACAATAAAAAAATGGGTATGGGTATGGATATAAGAATATACCTATTACCGACACGGATGTGGATGAGTCAAAAGTTGAATACTCGTTGGGTTTGGGGATGATGATAAATTTTTATTATGAGGATATGGATGAAATTATGATACTTGTACCCGCCCAGCCCTATTGCCATCCCTAGTGGCACCTGACCGCACTTTAGAACCGCTAGGCGAGAGCGAAGTCAGTAGCTCAGCGCCTAGCGGCACTAGTTGGGCTGCTAGACGATCTATAGCGTGACATCGCCTATCGGCGCTTAGGCTACGCCAGAAGATGCTCCAGGGGAAGGTTGTTGATTTTAAGTGTTTTGCAATGTTTAGTGGTGATGGTTTTGGGTCTGGGATATGCTTGCATGGATTACGAGCGGGGAGGTTCGTAATGGAGTTGGAAATGCGTGATTAATACGAACGAGGAGGTTATATTAGATGTACTCTTGTGTAGGGATATGAGCGGGGATGTTTGTATGTTTCGTGCTCACACTTTAGACTATTATGGGCGGGAAGGTTCATAACAGGTGGTGTTCATGCGTGTTGGACTACGAACGAGGAGGTTCGTAGAGTTGGACCACAAGCGGACAAATTCGTGGAAGCATATGGAATCCCAAAGTGCATGGTTGAATATGTGTTAGTCTCATAGAGGGTATGAGAATAAGGTTTTCTATGTACTTCATGGTATAAATACAATTAAAAATGAGAAATGGGTTAAGTAATTCGGGTGAGGTATATATATAATCACACAATAGTCGATAATTGAGTTAAAAATAAGTTAAAAAGCACACAATGACGCCAATAACTTGTTATGACTCGAACAAGCATACCAAGTCGTGCAAGTAGTAATTGGTAATACCAAAATATCGTTTCTAGAGACTTGTGTAATACTAATTTCAATTAAAGAATGAATCCATAATTCGAGTTTTTGTGCAAGAAAGTAAATTTTGCATAAAAGATAAAAGGTGAGTTTGGATTTGAAACTTAGAGAATGGACAAGACAAGAAACGCAATGGAGTGATATTGTTGGGGTTAGATTTCACCAACATCACTTTTAGGCATATAAAACACTCAAACTTTTCTCCATTAAATTCTAATGTCAATCCACAAGTTTGCTCAATCTCTAATTCCTTAGTTGAATGAGCCTAGGTTTTCTTATTGAGAATCAATTCCTTGAATCCCCAAATAAATGAACCCGCTTTACGAACTAGGGTTTAAGACAACTAATGGGTCAAACTTCATTCCTAGATACGAGTTCAATTAGGTATCTTGTTCCAAGTCTAGGTTTCAAAAGATATTTCTCAATACCTAATGACCTAAATATCATGTAATAAGGGCCAAAATAAAGCAAGCAGTAAGGAAAGAAAATAAGATGGTAGCAATTAATGGAAGAAACATGTATATATTCAAAACATTCATAAATACATGAAAGTTCAGTGGCTACATCTACCCACAACAAAATGGGTTTAGCTTTCCATTGTCATGGAGTACACAAGCTTATAAAACGAAGAAATGGAAGAAGAAAGAGATACAAAGAGGAAGAAGGATGGTTCCCACAAGCCCTGACAGTCCTCCAAGCGCTTCCAAGGTGTATTTCGAGCTCTAAAACATCCAATATGTGTTTCCCTCATGAAAACAAGAAGATAAAGGGTCAACTTGCCACATCAACAAAAGTGGCGCCTGACAGAAGTTGTTCATCGCTAGGTGACACCTCGAAAGGTGAAAGGAATTTCTTCGTGAGTCACTTGACGATCCCTGAGTGTCACCAGGCGTTGAGCTACTAGAATGCATGGCGCCTAGCGCTGAACATTTGTTGTTAGGCGCTTGGCGTTCTGGCGCTAGTATTGTGTCACCCGACGGTGGCTGTGTCTTCCAAATTCTCAAAATTTTGATCTTTTTCTTGTTGCTCAAGATCACTCACTTTTCTGGTTGTTAGAACAAGTCTTCTTGTCTAATATTAGACACCAAAATGGGGATTAGTAGTAAAATTAGATCAACGTAACCTAAAATATATTTATTTACAAAAGCAAGGTAAAATTGACAATAAAGTAGGACAAAATCTATTGAAAATTTGATTATGTTAATCAAATACAACTCAGACAATGGTAAAACTTAACATTATCACTAGGTTCATGGAGGTGCAAGGACTGTGTGTTGTGTTGATTTGTAGTGGAGTTTGAGTTTTGTGTTGAATGTGCTCTTGGATCTGCAGAAGAGGTCGTTGGTGGTGCTCATGTGGTTCAATGAGTCGCGATTTGTGGCTGTTCCATGGATGGAGTTCTCTATTGTTTATAGATATACTCTGATTGTTCGTGTGGTGTAGCTTGTAGATATGGGCTTGCGTAGTGTGCGCTTGGAGGTCTGGCAGTAGTTGAGTTTGTGGATCTAATTTTGTGGTTTGCGTTAGGTGATGAGATCTAGCGCTGTAAGATCCGCGGAAATTAATTAATTAAATAAATAATTAATTAATAAATGCGAGTAAGTTGTGCATTTATGACATTAATTTCTGTTATGTATGACATGGAAAAGTACTAGCTTAAATGGTTGAGAGTACTTGATTTGTGCGAGAAGACTTGGGTTCGAGTCCTATGTATGCCAAATTGTGTGTATTTTTGTTATTAATGTTTTGATAATATGTTGGGCCACACTCCGTATGAGATAATGCTTGAATTGTATGTGTTAGTAAGAAACATGGGTTAGCCTGATGGTTTAGAGTTGATTTAACTTTGGCATGGTGTGGGTTCGAACCTGGGTAGACTCAAATTTAACTTTCTTTTTGCTAAAGCGTGTAAAACAGTGCCCAAACCTGCAATTATCGCTCAGGCGAGTGGCGAGAGTTGCAGGGCATGAGTTTCAGGCTCTGTTCGAGCATCTCACTCAGGCGGGGTATGTTTCGAGTGTGTTGGTTGCCTATCTCGCGCAGGCAGGGTTTATTGTTTAGGCGAAACATGAGTCTCGCCCAGGTGAGAGTCTCTCGCCTAAGCGAGAGTTCGAAGGGCATTCTAATGAGGGTTTAACTCTCAGCCCAAGCGAGAGATGCGAGTTTTGGGCGAAACGTGAACTCGCCCAAGCGAGTGTGACTCGCCAAGCGAGGGTTCGTGGCAAGTTTTGTGTATGGTGCTCGCTCAGGCGAGATAACCCAGCCTAAACGAGATGAACTGGAGTGCTTAGGCGAGAACTGGGAGATTAAGCTTAGGTTGGATGGATGTGGCATAAGGGTAACCAAATTTTGGTGGTATGGGATGGATGGGAGTTGAATGGTGATGTTGGGTTATAAGGCTCCTAAGATATCTCAATGGTGGGCTTGTTGGTGTTCCATGGGTTGTGGCCCAGAACGTATCCTTGAGTTGTGGCTCAGGATAGGGGTTAAGCATGTGGCATTCTATGGGTTGTGGCCCGGAATGACTTCCCTTGAGTTGTGGCTCAGGATAGCGGATGAACACGAGGAACCTTGAGTTGTGGCTCGGATTGGCGAGTGTGCCGGTGTGAGTGTGCTGGTTGTGGCCAGTACGGATGGGTCCAGATGGATTGCCCTCCTCAGTGGTTGCTGACGAGTTTGGTAGTCTTGGGACGTTACAGACTATGTTCGTATTTGGGAACTCCACCTGGCGTTACGGTGTGTGATCCGTAGCATGGTTTCCGCACGTGCTCTATCGGTTGTGGCCGATAGGTGTGGCAGCAAGGCACCTAGAGATACTTAATAGAAGATATATAACACTACTAACATGGTTGTGGCCATGAGAAGAACGAGAACGAGGTTTCCTGAAGTACCTACTATGCATGGTGGTGGCCATGTGGAGGGAAGATAACGTGACTTCCATTAGGTGCATCGGTGTACATGGTGGTGGCCATGTGATGGAAATAGAGTAAGATTTTGTGGGAAAAGAAAGGATACTTGATATGGTTGTGGTCATGCAGTATAAAGAAAGAATTTTGTGTTGTTGTTATATTATTTGTACTGGTTAAACATGTATATGTATATTTGGTATATATTTTTGTATGTTTTAACTGTTAGCTCACCCTATCTGCTTGTGTTTGGTGACGATCGTGTACGCGGTACACGTGAGCATGTGATGATGCAGGTGGAGCTGGTGAGGCTTAACTACGGAGAGGGGCTGATTATGAGAATTTTTATGTTCATGTTTTTGTCACTCTATTTTTAATATATGATGTAAAGGCTCATGGCCTACTTGACTAAACTCACCATTTTGTATTCATGGACTTGTTGGTAATTTAATGAAGTTTTACATTTCCCATGTCTTGGGAAATGAGGCATTATTATTAAATGAGATTTTAAATAAATGATGCTGATGTATTATTTCAGTTTTATTTTGTTAAATCCGTAATATCTGGATGGGATGTTACAAGCGCGGTGATTGACATGTGATGGTTGGCATCTTCGTTTTCCGGTTGGGTAGAGCTCGCGATGGATGAAGCTATAAGTGCATTGTAGATCCGGTGATATGCGGTGCGGCGAGTGCATGTTGTTTCATATATACTTTAGCAAGGTGGAGCTCTAAGGTCTCCAACGGGTGTAAGGGTTGAGCTCGTGGTGGGTCATGCGTTCAATGCACAACGAGGAATCGTTTCGCGTGGCTTGTGCGTCGTCTTATCCGAGGTGTGAAGGGCGGTGCAAAGTTGATGGTGTGCGGAGGGGTTGTGTTGTGATGGTTAGTGGTTGTCTGATGATGATGAAGTTTCGTTTCAGATCTGAGCGCGTTGGTTCACTGTGGTTCCGGTGATGCTTTTCGATGGACATCAATGTGATGGTGAACAAAACTATTCTGCTCTATGTGGGTTGTGACACGATGGTTCGTGGTGTCCTACGATGGTTGTGCGGAAAAGATGAAGGTTGGCTATGTGATATTTCATATATGTATGAGGAAGAAGATAATGACGTGGCAGTTCCTGGTTGGTCAAATTTATGAGTGGAGGATTGTGGTTTTTGGCATCTCCTATTGGTAAGATTTTAAAGTGGAGGACTGTGACACGTAAAAGCTCCTGGTTTGACATATTGTGAATGCTAGAATGAGTATTTCCTATGGGTAATTTTATACACAAGCATCGACTAATATTGATGCAAGGTGTATGGGGATCATGCATGGCCATTCACTAATATTGATACAAGGTGTGTGGTGATTATACACGGGCATTGGTTAGCATTGATGCAAGGTGCATGTAAATTCTTAGATGGTTTAATTCCAAGTGAGTAGACTTTCTATGGTGGAGTATGATTGATAGTATAGGCGATGAAGATGTGTTTATTTTAATTAGGGTGAAGATTATTGGACTAATTAAAATAATACGTCTTGAAAAGTCTCACATCGCTTAACATAAATTAGGGAGTGGGTGTTGGTGACTATATAATGAACTCTAAGTTCATAGTGTCTCTTGTTTTAAATCAAAGACACTTTGAGCTAGTGTTTGATTTTTAATAGAATGATTATTAAAAATAAATATAATAATGTTCTTAATTGCACTTCTCCCAACAAGGACAAGTATCCAATTGTTTCATTTTATAATCAATGCAGGATAAGATGATGCACACCTTCAACCCAATAAGCTTTCTCTAGTTTACACGATGAATATAATTGAATTCTGCTGTGACCATCGTAATTGTTAAATCATTGAAATAAACTTTCTGTACGCCTTTATAACAAGATCCAACAAAGCTTTCATAACGAGGAAATGTCTTGCGCACTTGGGAACAGATCGAGCTAATGAAAACATTTGAAAGTGCTACAGCAAAACAAAAGAAGCAAAATATTTTAATTTACGACAAAACTAATTATTGTACTAAAAAATACACAAACATGTTCTCATGATGTGTTTCAACTATGAAGACCACATCGTTATAAAGATAATATCACGTTCCATTAATTTTACTTTTGCATCATTGATCTTTAAAAAAAATTGTTTTTTCTTTTTTTGTTTTGTTTTGAATGTTATACAGTCTTTAACATAAAATGAAAGTCAGTCCCTCAACGAATAATTATGTTATCTTATTATTATCTCGTGCAAACTTCACACTTAAAATTTACTTGTATTAATTCTTTTATAACCTCTTTCATTAATTAGTGTGCATCACGTTCCACTTATTTTAAAGAAACAATGTTTCATTTGTATATAAATCCCTGAAAGTGCTTTTAAAAGATAAAGCATTTTTTAATAAAATATTAACCGTTCCCACCAAGCTATACACATGTGTAAGTTGTTTCAATTTATTTTAACAAGACTGTTATCTAGTTTTTTTTACTGGTCAAGGAATAATAAATATATATTAATTTTATCATTTTTATATTAAAAATTATAATAATTAATTTTATTAATTAAAATAATATAGATGCTGATTTATAAAGACAAAAATATATTTTAAAATTTTTAAGTAATAAAAATAAGTATTTTAGAAACTCAATTAATCTCAAATTGATACTTTAATTTTTATTTTTATTTTTGTAAATTTTTTAGATGTTTAATACTATTTTTTTATTTTTCTGTTAATTTAAAAATTTTTATGTTTAATTATATTTTAATTTTTAATAATATTAAAATATGATTAATTTATTATTTAATTATTTTTTAACTTTTATCGATAAATATTAAATAAAATATTATAACAATTGTATAATACTTATGGGTGGTATTCTTGTCTTTTAAATAAAATAAAACTACATTAATTGTGATTAGGTCAGATTTTATTTAATATTACAGTTAATTATAAACTTTTGTAGATTTAATATAGGCTTAAATATCTTTTTCGTCCTCATTTTCGTAGTGTTTGTTGCGGATGGTCCTCATTTTGACAAAATGTTTAAAATGGTCCTCATTTTTACCGAATGTTTTAAATGGTCTTCATTTTCGCAATTCATGTTTTATTTGGTCCTTTTTTGTGACGTCGTTTAAATCAGTAACGAAACACTGTACATGTGGCACTATTTGTATTACGTTGCATTGTGGTGTGTTAATTTGGGGAAAATTTTGCAATTAGGGCATGAGTTGGATTACAGTCGCACTCTTCATCGTTGGAGGCGATTTCTTCATCTTCGTCTTTCTTGAGCTCGGATTTGCAGAGGACGGAGCTAATACTTGTCATTTCATCGTTGGATTGCAGTCGCGCTCTTCATTTCAATTTTCCAGTTAATCATCATCAACGAGGTAAGTGGGTTTAGAGTTTTTTGGGTTGTGTTTGCTCGTGGGTTAGGGTTTTCGTAATTTTATTTTGGGGTTTATTTGTGCTTGGATTGTTGTGATGTTCTGCATCATTTCTAAATTACACACCTGTACAATACACGTAACACACCCCAATGCAATGTAATACAAACAGTGCCACCTGTACAATGCTTTGTTACTGATTTAAACGGCGTCACAAAAAAGGACCAAATAAAACATGAATTGCGAAAATGAGGATCATTTTAAACATTCGGTAAAAATGATGACCATTTTAAACATTCTGTCAAAATGAGGACCATTCGTAACAAATACTATAAAAATGATGACGAAAAAGGTATTTAAGCCTTTAATATATTAGTTATCATTAACCAGTACTCTTAGGACACTCCTTAGGAAGACTCTTTTTCTAATTGGCATGTTGGGCGTTGGGTTATATCAGTTTAAGTTTAGTTTGTTGGGTTACAATAGGATAAATCTCATATTGATAACATTTGTAACACAAGAGTTACATTAAAAGATAATTTATCTAATTTATTGAGATCAAATTTCAATTTAATTAAATAAAGACTAAAATATTTAAGAAACTTTATTTAAGTTTAATCTGGGGTTATTAAATTTTTGGTCTAAACTATCTTTATATAGGACGCTAAAACTATTTCATCAGCTACAAATTAGTTATCTAATAATATTTAAAGTGTAAAAATATTAAATTCAAATAATCCCCTTAATTTTTAAAAATTCAATAATCTACTTAATCAGCCAATATTAAACCCTGCATTAATTTATATTAAAGATTCACAATAATTATTGCGTTAAGTAAACCCAGAATTTTGCAAAAATAACATACAGGAAACTTCAAAATCAGAAATTTAATAACTTGTTCGACAATTCTGGCTAGTTGGATAATTTGGACATCTTTTTTAATTAGCATACTTCTAACAATTTTTTGTATAAAAATATTTGACTTATCTTCATTGTCCACCTCTGCATACTTTTTACATTTCTACTAATTTATACATTACTCGTATTTAAATTCACTTAGCAAATACATGTATTTAACAAATTGATTTATGTTTATATTTTATTTTTATTTTTATTACATTGCATAAGATCACTATTCTAATATAATATTATTGGAAAGTGAGGGGATTTCAATATTGGTAAATAGTTTATTGTAGGAAATGAGTTTTTAGAGAGGGAGGGGATTATAAAGTGTGACTGAATAGAATATGTTATTTGCATATTGTTGGTAACTCTAATTGATGAAATGTGATTTTTCATATTGGTGAGAGAACTACAATCAGTATAGTGTGATGTTTTTCTTTTAAAGTATTACAGTCTTAAAAAATTTCAATAATAAAAAACCATGTTGAGAAACTTGATATATAGATCTACAAAAATGTTGACAACAATCAAACTTTCTACATCGAAAAGAATATATTTAATTAGTCTGATGGTACCTACTTTTATTTAAATGTATCAATTTGATACCTGTTTTTAAAAAGGTGTCAATTGAGTCCCAAATTTTGAAAATATGTCTCAATTAGGTCATTTTCAGCAAAAAAATTATTAACACCATTAATGGTATTGATATTTAAAATGACTTACAAAATTAAGTATTGATATTTATATTAAAATTTAGTGATAAAAGTCATGAATTAAGTTAACGGCTGTAGTAAGTTTTGTCCGAAAGGGACCTGATTAAGACATTTTTTCAAAAGTTGAGACTAGATTGACACATTTTTAAAAACGGATACCAAACTGACACATATGAACAAAAGTGGGTATCATCCGACTAGTTAAACCAAAGATATATATATATATATATATATATATATATATATATATATATATAT
>Ga0209589_1008477_pt1 | contig 16013 bp, 14 predicted proteins | sample CowpeawhiteBW_FD_187525 | JGI IMG/M metagenome (GOLD analysis project Ga0209589, IMG submission 187525) | Root nodule microbial communities of legume samples collected from California USA - Cow pea white BW (SPAdes) (version 2) | ecosystem: Host-associated > Plants > Roots > Nodule | place: USA... | reverse complement strand
TGGCGTCGAACCATCAACAATTTTCCACAAGGAGTAATTCTATAACTCTATTGAAGGGAACCCATGGAGTAGAAGCTTCATATGTTGCAGATCACAAGAAATTAGAAGGGAAGTTGGATGACTTAGCGGCCATGGTAAGAACCTTGACAGACTTACAGAAAAAGCCTATCCCTTCTACTTTATGTGGAATTTGTGCTTCTACTAATCATCCTACAGAGGCTTGTTCTATGTTAAAAGAGACAGGGACGTTAGACAATGAACAGCCTCAGACATATGCTGCAAACATTTATGGCAATAATAGACCACCTCAGCAGCAATACAACCATGATTTGTCCTCCAACAAGTACAACCCAGATTGGAAGGAATATCCCAGTCAGAAATGGGGAAATCAATAGCCTCAACACCAACAAGTCTATGTTCCACCTCAACAGAGGCAACAACCACAACCAGCTGCAACCTCTGGTGGTTCAAACATGGAAGCAATGATGAAAATGATGGTTGACATGATGAAGGGACAAATCAATGACTTGAAACAGACGATGGAAGCAACCAATCAAAACTTGCAGAACCAGATTGGACAAATGGCAAATGAGTTAAATCAGATGAAGTCTCAACAAGGCAACATTTTTTTTCTTTGAAATAGTTTCTCCTTTTCTTCTCACATTGCAACATTTAATTTCATGAGCTTTGCTTCTTCTTCTTTTAATTCTTGATATGACATGTATGGTTGGGTGCAGCGGGTTCCAATTGTTATAATAATAATGGACTTGATTTATTATAAAAAAGGTGTGCAGCCTCGTATGGGTTCTTTAATATCTCTCTTCATGAAATATTTTGGTTCAACCTTGTTTTCTCTTTTTGTTTGCAACCTTGCTTTTCTCTTTCCATTTTGCAGCCTTGCATTAAGTGTTCCATTCGTTTCCTCCATTTAAGCCTTGGGTGCAGGTTCGTTATTGAGTTTTTGAAAAGAAAGAAAAGCCATATTATTATTCTAAAACCATAATTTTCTCTTTCTTCTTTTGCCTATTTTTATTTTACGTAAACACATGGATGTTAGTGTTCTCTTTCTTCTCTCTTTCTTTTCCACTCTCTTTGTAAGATCCCTAGCTACCCCTCCCAGAGGCTGTCAGGTTTACTACAGCCCGATGCACCCCAACCCCTCACCCTTCTCCGTCCATTCATACTGGGTGGGTTGTTGCCAGTGGGGATCGAACCCCCAACCTGACCTTTAACACCTCTGGCACACCAGCAGATGCTACCAGTTGCGCTGCTGGTTCACCGTGTTTATATATATATATATATATATATATATATATATATGCCTTTAATGTTAAGGTGTGGAGCACCTTATTACTTATTCTTTATTTTCAAATTAATAAATTTTCATATGATGACAAATGATTTATGAATTTTTGGGTGTCAATGTATGAGATATCAAAACTTATAATAATGTCTACCATGACTTTATTTGAAAAGTTAAGTTTTATAATTGAATATTTTTTAAATATCTTATTTAAATCTTCAATGTTTTAATTATATTGCTACTTTTTATTTGAATATAAAAATTTACTATTTTAGAAAATCAAATATATTGAATTCTATTTTTTATTTTATTAAATAAGACAATTCAAATTTTTATAATTTTAATTTTCATGTTTAGGTAAAATATTTTAATTATAATTAGACATAAAATCATCATCAAAAGTTAAAAAATATCATGCATGTATTAAAAACAATAAAAATTCGGGTGAGATTCACAAAAAAAGAAAATAGTATTACTGATATTAATTCAGAAAATTCTCACAAACGTTAACTCAGATTAATTTCAACCTACGTCTATAGATAAATAATCTCAATATCATCATCAATTTGCATGGATAGAAAAGTAGTATTGATCTTGATTAAAAAAATAATCTTGTTTACATTAATAAAATAAAATAGTCATGTCAATATTATCAAAGAAAAGCTTATTTAATCTTGGTCCAGGCCTATATTTTAATGGCGTTAGTTGAGAAAAGAAAACTTTACTTTAATCAACAAAAAGTAAAAAAAAAAAAAAGTATATTTAATATCAGCTAAAAAGACAGGACTAATGTCAATAAAGATGAATCATAATTACTTACATTAACATAAAAAAATTTGTAATAAAAAGCAAAAAATATTCATACTTGACTTCAAAATATGGAAAAAACTTTATGAACAATTGAAAAACTAATATCGAATTATGACACTTCAAGTCAACAATATTTTAACCAAATTGGATTAACAATATTTCAATTGAGATCCGATAACAAAATTGAATATATAAAGAAAAAGTATATAAATATGAGTAAAGAAATGGTACTTTGAAATTTAAATTACAATATTTTTATTAAATTTTAAAATTATTTATTTTAAGTGCTCAAAATATTTTTAGCAAGTTTTTGAATATATTTAATTATATATTTAAGCATTATATTTTACATTAAAATAATTTATTTATTTTCATAAATATAAATTATTCTCTGCAAATTTTCACGTGCACAATTTTCAAGTCTATGAAATCAAACATTTATAAGATTTGGAAAAATAAAAATGAAAGAATGTCAATTTGTTGATCTAATTATAAAAACAAATATAGACAATCGCTTCCTTCTCCGGATACTACTGTAAAGTATATAAAGTATAAAGAAATTTTTGAATTCAATTACACCAAAGTTAAAGGGTCAATCTTGTTAACCTGTTATCCTCCAATAGCAGACTTATCATCTGTTTAAATAGTTTAAGTAAACTAATTCAGTAAAAATTTGGTTAATCACATAATAAAGTATTTTATTAATTTTTGTGATTAAAAATTCTTAGTGATTATAGTAATCAATTTAATATTAATATAAAAAAAATTATTAATTATTAAAATAATTATTATTATAAATAAAAATTATAATTGATCTTTAAATTGATCTATTAAATTTTTAAAATTAAAGAAAATTGGTCACTAAAAAAAGTTAGCTATAAAGATTTTGTTAGGAATTTGTTTCTAAATTAGTCTTTAATTAATTAGTGAATTTAGCGATCAATTATAATTTTTTATTCGTAATAATAACTAATAATTTCTTATTTTGTAATTGATATATAAATTCGTTATTATAGTGACTAATAACTTTTAGTCATTAAAATTGATCGTTAATGAGACATTTTCTTGTAATGAATTTGATGTAAAATAGAAATTTAGAAACTATAGATTTATCATTTATTACTTGACCAACTCATGTAAAATGAACCTAAGGATCCATGGTATCATTATTTAAGTCTCCTCATAAAATTTGTAATTTCCAAACTACCCATCATCAAAATTATAATAAAAAATCTTATACATCTTTTTTAATAGGTTAAAATACATTTTTGGTCCCAATTTTCGTTTGTCAAATAAGTCCTAATTTTTGTTTTGTATTCAAATAGGTTCCAATTTTCGTTAATTTTGTTCAATTGGGTCCTTTTTTGTTAACACCATTTGAATCATTACAGACCATAAACAGTGACTCCTATGCGTCACTTCGTGGTTTTTTTGAATTTTTTTGAATTATTTTTAAATTTTTTAAATTTTTTTTTTAAATGTCCATGTGTCAATCCAGTAGCGTGCCACGTGTCAAAGTCAATGTTCTATAATCAATTTGGTCCCTATATTTGTTATTTTTGTTCAATTTAGTTCCAATTTTGATTAAAATTGACCAATTTTGTCCCTATCGAAGATGTGACCAAATTTAATTTTTATATCAAAGTTATAAGGATGTGAATTTTAATATAAATATAAATATATTTAATAAAAATATGTGAATTTTAATATAAAAATTAAATTTGGTTTCAATTTGGAGAGGGACCAACTTGGTTCATGTTAACAAAAATTGGGACTAAATTGAACAAAAATAACAAATATAGGGACCAAATTAAATATAGAACATTGACTTTGACACGTGACACGTTGCTGGGTTGACATGTGGACATTTAAAAAAAATAAAAAAAAATTCAAAAAATTCAAAAAATTCAAAAAAAAAAACACAAAGTGACAAGTTACAGTCATTGTTCATGGCTGTTAATGATTTAAATAGTGTTAGTAAAAAAGGATGCAATTGAACAAAATTGAAGAAAATTGGGACCTATTTGAACACAAAACCAAAATTAGGACTTATTTGACAAAACTTGACGAAAATTAGAAAAAAAAAATATTTAAATCTTTTTAATATATTTTGAATTGAGTGTTTTGGAAGGTATTTCTGGATTTAGAAACATCTTTTGAAACACTCAAGTTAGAATTTATAATTTTTTTTTTCTAAATTGAGTATTTAGAAAAGTATTTTTAGAACTGAAAAATGTATTTAACAAATCTAATGTGAAATATAAAAATATTTTTTAATTAAGTATTTTGAAAGATATTTTCAAATTCATAGATGTAAAATATTCTACCTGAAAAATATTTTTATATCCCAATTTTTTTTTGGAATACATTTTCATATTAAAAAAATATCTTCTGAAATACTCTATCTAAAATATATGTAAAAAAAATATTTTCTGGATCAGTAAATCCATAACCTTCTTTTAAATGACAACCCAATAGATTGAAATAGGCTGAATCATGGACTTTTGGGCTTTCCTTTTGACTAAAAGAAACTATTTTTCAGAAAATAAAATCACAATATTTATTTGCTAAAATAGGCATTTGTTATACTTACCATTTTTTTTATCAAGGATTTTCTAATTTGTTGATTGTATTTGAAATATTGTAATCAATTTCACACTAGATCGGATATCTTATGCAATAATGGTACAAAGATTATTCCCAAAACATGTGTAAGGGTAAAAAATGGTATTAAAATTCCTTAACTTTCTATTGAGAAGTAGTTATATATGTATGAAACAATGGCCATAATAAATAACTCCAGATTTATGGTTATTCTGAGCTTATTTTATTCGATTTGGCATTTCTCCAACTTCGGTTTTGAATATCTAAAAATAGTTGCCATTTTCTTTTATATTCTTTAAGTTGTCATTATTAATGGATATTAATACATATTTTAAAAACTTAAATATAAGTATTATAATATATTGTTGCAAATGACATCAATTGAACTGTGACACTTGAGTTATAATGCTCTTAAGTAAAAAGTGTTGCACATTAATTAATGACTATAGTTTTTGACCTAATGGTAAACATTCAATCCTAATCGTGATGCTTAAGCGCTCAATCCTAACATATATTGCTTTAAATTAAAAAAAAAACACACACACACATATATATATATATATATATATATATATATATAATATTTAATATTGATAACATAACAATTGTGTTTTTTTTAATACTATAAACTTTTAATATTATTTTTCTAACATTATTTAATTAGTACCAATATTTAATGATGTTCCAATTGGGATTAAATTGTTAAATGTTTTATCCACATGCTATGATTGGTTCAATCACATATTTTAATTTTTAAAAATCATAGTAACTCTTATATGGTCAATCAATTTTGTGTTCAGACCTCATGTTGCGACTACTTTTCGAGTGAAATTGAACTATTTAAGAATCAAACTGTATACCATAATCACAAGTAATTAAACTCACGATAAAACGTGTAACAACAACAATGTAACAAAGTGGCCTATTAGTTTAGTTGGTTAGAGCATTGTACTAATAACGTGAAGGTTGCAAGTTCAAAACCTACATGGACCAAATTTGATGCTTTTTATATGTTATTAAACACTTACAACATGTTATGTAATATATTAAGATTCAGCTTGAAAATATATAATTTTAAAAATTTGGCTAATCACTACAATAAAGTATTTTATTATTTTTTGTAATTAGAAATTCTTAGTGATTATAGTGACTAATTTAGATACCAATATATAAAATAAAAAATCATTGATTACTAAAATAATTACTATTATGAATAAAAAATTATAATTGGTCTCTAAATTGGTCTACTAAAGTTTTAAAACCAAAGAAAATTTGTAACTAAACATTAGCTACTAAATTTTTTGCTACCAAATTGTTTCTAAATTAGTATGTAATTATTTAGTGATCAATTATAACTTTTTATTCATAATAGTGACTAACACCTTTTAGTCACTAAAATTGATTGTCAATGAGACATTTTCTTATAGCGAATTTGATATAAAATAGAAATTTAGAAACTATAGATTTATCATTTATTACTTGACAGACTCATGTAAAATGAACCTAAGGATCCATGGTATCGTTATTTAAGTCTCCTCATAAAATCTGTAATTCCCGAACTACCCATTATCAAAATTATAATAAAAAATCTTATATTGTTATAAATTAATGATCATCCATTGATTTGATATAGTTACTCATATGATTGACATGATTGATACTCATATGATTCATTACTTTATGTAAATATTTGTATTAACTAGTTGATTTGTTTCATGAGTTACATGTTGTATTTATAAATAGGATTCTTCTTATCAGTAATAATACACAGAAAAGTTGCTCCCATTTTCTCATTCTCTAATCTTCCTTTACTTCTTCTTCTCTCTATTATTAGCTATATTTTATAACACGTTATCAACAAGATGCTCCAACCAACTGAGAGCTAGTGGAAGCTTTTTCTCTCTAAGGACAATGTTCTGCGTGTCTCAATCCAGGCTCTTTCTATTCTTTCTTCATTAACAATTTTATCTTATATTCTTATTCTTGTGATAAGAATTGTTTGACTTTATCAATTTTCATCTCCGTTTTATTATTATTTTTATTATGATGGTGATTATTATTATTATTATTATTATTACTACTATTATTTTATGTGCTAGTTCTAAATACGTGAAATGTTGTAAAATTTGAATTTGTGACATTTGATATTACAAGGAAGAATTACTTGTATTAAATTTTAAATGTTGAAAAACATTTAGATGCAATGGGTATTGGTGATACCATTAAAGAAACAAATAAAGCATCTAAGTGCTAAGACTTTGGCAAGTGTACCAAGTTGCGCAAGTAGTAACCGGTAAAACCGGGATATTGTTTCCCAAGAGACTCGTGTATACTAAATAATCATGCAATTAATAACTAATTTAAACTAAAGAATGAATCCATAATTTGAGTTTTTGTGCAAGAAAGTAAATATTGGATAAACAAGTAAAATGTGAACTTGGATAATTGAAACTCTATAAAATGGAAAAGACTAGAAATGCAATGGATTGATATTGTCGGGCTTAGATTTCATCAACTTCATTATCATGCATATAAAACACTAAAACTCTTCTCTATTAAATTACTAATATCAACTCACAAGTCTACTAAAACCCCAATCCCTTAGTTGAATGAGCCTATGTTTCCTTATTAAGAGTCAATTTCTTGAATCCCTAAGTAAGCAAACCCACTTTACAAACTAGGGTTTAAGACAACTAATGGGTCAAGCTTCATTCCTAAATACAAGTTCCATAAGGTATCTTGTTCCAATTCTAGGTTTTAAGAGATATTTTCCAATACCTAATGACCCAAATATCATGCGATGAATGGTTAAAACAAAGCAAGCATTAAATAAAGAAACAAAGATACTAGCAATTAATGGAAGAAGCATATATATATATATATATATATATATATATATATATATATATATATATATATATATATATATTCAAATAATTCACAAATACATGAAAATTTAGTGCCTACATCTAACCCCAACAAAATGGGTTTAGCTATCCATTGTCATGGAGAGCACAAGCTTACAAAATGAAGGTGGAAGAGGGAGGAGATACAGAGAGGAAGAAGAGATAGTTTCCACTAGCCCTAGCACACCTTCAAGTGCTCCAAAGCGTGTTGCTCGAGCTCCAAAACTTCCAAGATCTGTTTCCCTTGCGAAAACACAAAGAAATAGGACCAACTTGCCACATCAGCGAAAGTGGAGCTTGGCGGAAGCCTCCCATCGCCAAGCGCAAGCAAAGAAGGAGAAAGTGGAATCCTGCAGGAGTCATTCGGCGGTCCCCAGATGTCGCCAGGCGGTAGTTATCTAGAACACTCTGGCGCCTAGCGCTAAGCTATTCCTGCTAGGCATTGACTTCCTAGAATTAGACTAGCACCTGGCGCTCCTCTTGTACCACCAAGCAGTGGCTGTAACATCCCGTCAGGATATTATGAATTTAATAAAAATAAAAATAAAGAATTAATTACACAGTAATTAATAATGCCTCATTTCCCAAAACACAGGGAAATTTAAAACTTTTAACATCGTATAATAGAACATCGTCTCATAGCTCATAAAGTGAAATAATGTTCCAGAGTCTCTCAAAAGTTTACATATCATTTAAAAATCCAAAACTAATAAACATAGTAATAAAAATCCCATGATCATCCCCTCTCCGCAGCTAAGCCTCACCAGCTCCACCTGCATCATCACCTGCTCACGTGTACCGTGTACACGATCATCGCCAAACACAAGCAGATAGGGTGAGCAAACAGAAGAAACACATAAAAATGTACCAAACACACATATACATGTATAATAAATAAAACATTTTATCACTAACATAACTCTTCCTATATACCGCATGGCCACAACGATATATAATATCCTTTCCTTTCCCACAACGCTTGCTCCATTCCCATCACATGGCCACTACCATGTACATCGATACACCTCGTGAAAGACTCGTTAACTTCCCTCCACATGGCCACCACCATGTATAGTAAAGTATATCAGGGAACCTCGTCCAGTTCTTTCACACAGCCACAACCATGTTAGTAGTGTTCTACATCTTCTTTTAAGTATCTCAATGTGCCTTGCTGCCACACCTATCGGCCACAACCGATAGAGCACGTGCCAAAACCATGCTATGGATCACACACTGTAACGCCAGGTGGAGTTCCCAAATACGAACAGAGTCCGTAACGTCCCAAGACTACCAAACTCGTCAGTGACTCATTGAGGAGGGCAATCCATAAGGACCCATCCGTACTGGCCAAAACCAGCACACTCACACCGGCACACTTGCCAACCCGAGCCGCAACTCAAGGTCCCTCGTGTTCATCCGCTATCTCGAGCCACAACTCAAGGAAAGTCATTCCCGGCCATAACCCATAGAATGCCATGTGCTTAACCCCTATCCCGAGCCATAACTCAAGGATAGGTTCCGGGCCACAACCCATGGAACACCTGCAAGCCTACCAAGAAGACATTTTAAAAGCCATGTAGAACACCTCTCTCAAGTTTCATCTCATCTTATAAACACAGCAGGTACACCTTCCTTAAACGTACATCTTCACCCTTGCTTGCTTAAATTAAGAGCCTTTGTTTAACCACTCCAGCCCACCTCTCTTAAGCTAGGCCCCCAACCTACGCGAGCCTCCAGAACCACTACAGCCTACGTATTCTCGCTTAAGCGAGCTCATGCTCGCTTGGGCAAGACCCTCGTTCGCCTAGAATAAAAATGCCTCGTCTAGGCGACGAGTCCCACAAAACCACAAACCTTCCCTCGAGATCTCGCTTAGGCGAGAGGGTCTCGCCTGGGCGAGATGTACTCACGCTCAAAACAACAATGAACCTCGCCTGCGCGAGTTGTTCAATCAAACCACACAATTGCACACGATTTCTCGCTTAGGCGAGTCTCACTCGCCTAAGCGAGATGAACCCTCGCCCAAACCCTAAAACCCTCCGCCTGAGCGATGGCCACGAGAAGATAGAGGGTACGCGTCCCTACATATCTCGCCTGAGCGAGAATTGTAGGTTCTACACTGATTCACGCACACAAACATTTCATCCGCGACCCAAAAACACAACTCAACCAATACCATTTCATCCAGCACACCTTGATAAACATATGAGCATAATTGGACACGAAAATATGTCCCAACAACCCCATTTGTTTACATAATTACAGATGAGTCAATGTATAACCTCATTATTTTCATGCTTTTAAACAAGAATCCAATAAAACAGTACCAATCCACCCAAACCCCCAATTCATCACATGACTAACCCGAAAACCCATGGCAGAAAGGCATCAACTTCATACAATCAGATCAGAACATAATATTACGGGTTCAGCTCCCCTAACCTGAAATTTCCCTGCTTAAAAGTTGAGATTAAAAGGTTCCTGTGACCTCTAAGGACTGACTTTATCACCACTTCTTTATAGGTCTTAATACTTGGTTAATGAAAAAAAACGAGAATGTGATTAAACTTTGGATTTTAACAACTAATCTTTTTACAAAAAGAGTAAAATTTTGACTCACCAAGGTTCGAACCCATGACCTTCCCAATGCCAAATCAAAGCTAAACCACTAGGCCAACTTATGTTTCTTGCTAATGTACACAATTCAAGCATTATCTCATACAAAAACGTGGCCCAACATATTATTAAAACAATAATAACAAACACACATAGTTAGCATACATAAGACTTGAACCCAAGTGCTCTCACACAAACTAAGTACTCTCAACCACTTAAGCTAGCACTTTTCCACATCATACATAACAGAATTTAATTTCATAAATGCACTACCCTCCCGCATTAATTAATTAAATTCCGCAGATCTTACAGTGGCAGTTACTTCCTTTTTATAACATTTTTTATTTTCTCCTTGCCATTCCTGGCCACTCATTTGGTTGAGTTTTTGGAACAAAACTTCTAATTTATAAATAGACACAAAAAATTGGGATTAGTAGTATAATTAGATCAATGTAACCCAAAATGTATTTATTCACAAAAGAAAAGTAAAATTGAGGATTAAGTAGGTTAAAGGCTATGGAAGAGATGATTTTGCTAATAAAATGTAACTTAGATAATGGTAAAAATTAACATTATCATTGAGCAACTAATTTAATCCTGCAACAACAATATTTTGAAAAAAAAGATCTCACAAATATTATGAATTTATTTCATGCCTTTGTATGGCTAAACAAAGCAATGAATCTTTTGATAGAAAATCATGAGATCCACCCAATTGGTTCTGCTCCTTTCCCATGAGTGAATGCAACAATAAATGTTTTGAATTTATTTCATGTCTTTGTATGGTTGAACAAAGCAATGAGCTTTTGATAGAAAATCATGAAACATATCCAATTGGTTCTGCTCCATTCCCAGAAGTAAATGCAACAATATTTGATTTATATTTTCATGATCGTGATATTGATTATGGACATGGTTAAAGAAAATTTCAAAGACATACTTTGTCACTAGAAGTGACACAATAATGTGAAAAAGGGAAAAAGAAAATGTGAAAATATTGACAAATAAGATGAAAGTATATATTATCATTATGATGGTAAAGATCATTTGAGTTCTACTTGTCGTACATCAAAGCATCTTACAAATAACGAGAAGAACATAGAAACACAATATGCTTATGAAGATGGTGATTTTGATTATGGCCATATGGATGCTACTTATCTTGATAATATTATTTTCTTTGCTAAACCAAATGGAAGCATTGATCACCTCATTGATTATGAGAATGTTAAAAAAGGTTTTTCTCATATTGATATTTATGTTTATATGAAAAAAGAATGTTGGTAGTAACACTAATGATGAGGATATGTGTCTTATTGATAATGCAACAACTCATACAATCCTCAAAAGTGATAATTTTTCTCTTGTTTGGTAATGTGATAAGTCAATGTTAGTACTATTTATGGTACTATAAATATAATTGAAGCCTCTGAAAGAGCTATTGTACTTCTACCAAGAGGTACAAGATTGCATATTAAAAATGCATTTTATTCTCCTAAATCTAATATAAACTTATTATGTTTCAAGGATATTCATCTAAATGAATATCATATTAAGACAAAAAATGAAGGATATATTGAATATCTTTATATCACTCAAATTGAGTCAAATAAGAAAATTGTGTATCGGACAAATTATCAACCTTCCCTTATGGCTTGTACTACACATATATTAATGCAATTGAGACACATATCATTGTAAGCCAGAAGCTTACAAATAAATATGAATTTCTTGTTTGGCATGATCGGTTTGGTCATCCTTGATATATCATGATGCGAAAAATAGTTGAAAACTTATGTGGATATCCACTCAAGAGTTAAAAAATATGATTAACAAACTTCTTGACACCAATGAGTTCTCATGTACTATACGTTCACAAAGGAAAATTGATATTAAGACCATCACCAAAAAAAGTAGAAATGAGTCAATCTCATTTTCAGAATGAATACATGGTGATATTTGTGGTCCAATACACCCACCATGTGGATCATTTATATATTTCATGGTTTTAATTGATACATCAACTAGATGGTCACATATTTGTTTATTATCAACTTGCAATCAAGTATTTGCAAAATTATTAGTATAGTTAAGAGCTCACCTCCAGATTATCTTATTAAGAAAATTTGTTTTGATAATACTGGTGAAATTACATCTCATACTTCTCATGAGTATCGTATATCAATTGGAATTGAAGTTGAGCATCCAGTAACACATGTTTATACTTAAAATAGCCTTGTGATATCATTACTAAAACTTCTAGAATTGATTGCAAGACCATTACTTATGAGAGCTAATCTTCCAATGGCTACTTGGGGATATACAATTTTTCTTATTGCATTATTGATTCATATCAAGCCAACAAGTTATCATAAATACTCTATTATGTAGTTGGTTTTTGGTCAGTGACCTAATATTCTCATGTAATAATTTTTTGGTATGGTGTATATGTTCCAATTTCCCTACCAAAAGGGACTATGATGGGTCCTCAAAGACGATTGAGAATATATATTGGATATGATTCTCCCTCAATAATAAAATATCTTGAATTATCAATAGAAGACTTATTTATAGTTTGACTTTTTGACTGCCACTTTAATGAATAAGTTTTTCCAACAGTAAGGCGAGAAAGAAAACAATTGGAAAAGGATATTGGTTAGAATGAATTATCATTATCTTGTATTGATCCTCGTGCAAAAGAATGTGATCTAGAAGTTCAAAGGATAATTCACTTACAAAATTAGTCAATCAATTACCACATGTTCTTACTGACAAAAAGGGTAATCAAATCATATACAACAACTGCTAATGCTCCAAATATATTTAATATTAATTCACAACATGCTTGAAGCGTGGTAGGTCTGTTGGTTCCAAAGACACACTTAAAGCGTGGTAAGCATATTGGTTCCAAAGATAAAAAGTTCTCAAATGAGAAAATAAGCTAAAATGTTTATGACCTAATAAAAAATGTGAAAATCCCAAAAGGTTCTTTTGACATAATGATTCAGTTATAGAAGAACCTCAGGTACCTGAAATTGTTCAAAATGATGAGATCTTAATAAATTATGTCATGAATCATATAATATGGAACCAAAATGAAGTCAACATTGACGAAACTTTTACAAATAATATAGCGATGAATGCTATGAATGACAATGAGGACCAATAACCAATGATCATCGAAGATTGTCAACAGAGATTTGATTGGCCAAAATGAAAATATTCAAAGAAGCATAATTAGATTTGCTTGCTAAACAAAAGGTTTTTGGGCCTATAGTTCGCACACCTGAGGGTGTGAAACCCATTGGGTACATATGGATTTTTGCACAAAAACAAATTAAGAATGGTGAAATTATTAGATACAAAGCACAATTTGTTGCCCAAGGTTTTTCAGAAAAACCTAATATTGATTTGTGAAAAGACATATTCAATTGTATTGGATGCAACAACATTACAATATTTAATTATCCTAGTTGCACAACAAGGTCTGATCTAATGGATGATGTTACATCCTATTTGTATGGTTCTCTTGAGAATGATATTTATATGAAAATCCCTAGAGGATTTAATTTGTCCAACAAGGCAAATTCTAAAGATGGTTGTTCAATAAAATTGAACAAGACATTTTATTGATTAAAGCAAACAGGACATGTATGGTATAACTTTCTTATTGAGTACTTATTAAAAGAAAGATATAAAAATGATCCTCTTTATCCTTGTATTTATATGAAAATATTAGAAAATGAATTTGCCATAATTATTGTTTATGTAGATGACATAAACATCGTTGGAACTCTTAATGAGCTCCCAAAGGCAATTGATTGCTCAAAGAAAGAATTTGAGATGAATGATCTTTGAAGGGCAAAGTCTTGTTTGAAATTAGAAATTGAGTATTTAAATAAAGATGTTTTTATACATCAACAGACTTATATAATTAAAGTGCTTAAAATGTTCTAAATGGACAAGTCGTGTCCATTATGCACTCCAATAGTTATGAGATCGTTAGATGTTGATAAAGACTCTTCCTAAACCTCAAGAATATGATGAAGATCTTTTTGGTCCAGAAGTACTATATCTTAGTGTTATAAGAGCACTAATATATCTTGCTAATTATACTTGACGTGATATTGGATTTACTGTAAATTTGTTAAGCAAGATATAGTTCTTCATCTACAAGAAGATAATGGATTGGAGTAAAAAATATATCCTATTACCTTAAGGGTAATAAGAATATGGAATTATTTTATCCAAATGATTCAAAATTGGATCTAATGGATCATGCAGATGCATGTTATTTATTGTATTCTCACAATGTCACAATGGTTGATCATAAACAAGATATTTGTTCACATGTGGTAGCACAATAATTTCAGGAAAGAGACCATAATAGCAACATCGTCAAAATTATGCATAATTTTTAGCATTACATGAGGTAAGTCGTGAATATGTTTAGTTAAGGTCTATAATTCAACATGTGCGAAAAACTTGTAGTCTATCCTTGAGAAGAATGGAATCAAAAATCGTATATGAAGACAATAGTGTATTGTTCAATTGAAAGGATGATGTAGAGATCCAAAAGATTCGTTCATGCAAAAATCTAGCATATTTATTTATAAAATCTTTGTCAAGAAGAAATTTTGAGCAATTGGTTCACAAGATTGGACTTTGTAATCTTAATGATGTAAGTTTACATGAAGGAGAGAAATAGAAGATGTAAAGAACAACATTATATAGAATGGTGTACTTTTTTTCTTTCACTAGGTTTTTATCCCAAAGGGTTTTTCCTAGTAAGGTTTTATCCAAATACATTCTCTTATTAATGGACACCCAAGTGGAAGTGTTATGAATTAATGATCGTTCATTGATTTGATACAGTTACTCATATGATTGATATGATTGATAATCATATGAATCATTACTCTTTATGTAAATATTTGTATTAACTAGTTGATTTGTTTCCTTTATGAGTTACGTGTTGTATCTACAAATAGGACTCTTCTTATCAATAATAATACACAGAAAATTTGTTCCACATTCTCTCATTCTCTATTCTTCCTTTATACTTCTTCTTCTCTCCATTATTGGCTCTATTTTATAACATATACATCTTTTTTATTATTTTTTGAATTGAGTGTTTCAAAAGGTATTTCTGAATTTAGAAACACCTTCTGAAACACTCAAGTTAGAATGTTTAAAAAAAATTATTATAAATTAAGTATTTCAAAAAGTATTTCTAGAACTGAAAATGTATTTTGAAACATCTAATGTGAAATATAAAAATAATTTTAGATTGAGTATTTTGAAAGATATTTTCAAATTCATAGATGTAAAATATTCAACCAAAAAAATATTTTTATATCCCAATTTTTTTGTGTTGGAATAAATTTTCATATTAAAAGATATCTTGTGAAATACTCTATCTAAAATACATTTAAGAAAATATTTTCTAGATCAGTGAGTCTGGTACCTTCTTTTAAAAGACAACCCAGTGGATTGAAATGGGCCGAGACATGGACTTTTAGGCTCTCCTTTTGGCTACAAGAAACTATTTTTTTCAGAAAATAGAATCACAATATGTATTTGCTAAAATAGGTATTTGTTATACTTACTATTTTTTTCAAGGATTTTCTAATTTATTGAATGTGTTTGGAATATTGTAATCAATTCTACACTAGATCAGATATCTTATGCAATAATGGTACAAAGATTGTAAGGGTAAAAAATAGTATTAAATTCCTTAACTTTCTATAGGGAAATGGTTATATATATATATA
>Ga0209589_1008475_pt1 | contig 16016 bp, 18 predicted proteins | sample CowpeawhiteBW_FD_187525 | JGI IMG/M metagenome (GOLD analysis project Ga0209589, IMG submission 187525) | Root nodule microbial communities of legume samples collected from California USA - Cow pea white BW (SPAdes) (version 2) | ecosystem: Host-associated > Plants > Roots > Nodule | place: USA... | reverse complement strand
AATTTTTTTATCTTATTTTGTTATTATTATTAGTATTATAATAATTATTATTGTTATTTATATTATAATTATAATTATTTTTATTTTTATTTTTATTTTTATTGTTATTAATATTTTTATTATCATTATTTTATTTTAATATTATTATTATTTTATTATTATTGTTTTATTTTATTTTATTATTATTTTCATTAATTTTATTATTATTTTTATTGTTTCATTTTATTATTATTATTATTATTATTATTATTGTTGTTGTTGTTTGTTGTTATTTTTATTATGATCATTATTACTATTTTATTGCCTATGCGATATTTTGGGGCAATGATTATGTGTTCTTCCTGGTTTGTTTGATTGTCCATGACTGTGTTTTGGGTATAACACTTTTGTTTTGATGGTTTTATATGAATTTAGAAAAGGATAGATGTGTGCTTATAATTGAATGATGCATATGAGTTGTGATATTGTAAATTTATATGGATGCGTATTTTGGTTCCTGGATGTTTGAGAATTGAATTGTTGGATGCTAGGAATTGAGTTAGAGTACCCAAAACAAGTAGTGTCACATTACTGGTATAGCTCTTGACGGTGCAGAGTGAACCGCTAGGCAATAACAAGAAATAGGGAAGCTTTGTGTGTTGTGATGCGCAACAGTGTTATGGAATTGTCAAGCAGTCCGCACTTCCATTTCGCTTGGTGGCGCTTAAGTTGCACCAAGCGATGGTGCAATGGCAGGGTGCATTTGTGATATGTTTTGCATGACTTATTATGTTGGTCCTGATCTGGGATATGCTTGATATTGTCATGAGCGGGTAGGTTCATGACTGGTGATGAACACGTGATAATATGAGCAGAGAGGTTCATATTACGATGCTCTCGTATGAGGATACAAGCGGGGAGGTTCGTATGTTTCGTGCTCACACTTGAGGACTGCTGTGAGCGGGGAGGTTCGTAGCTGTTGGATCACGTGTGTTAGACTACGGGCGGGAGGTCCGTAGAGTTGGACTACGAGCGGGGAGGTTCGTAGAGTTGGACCACGAACGGGCAGCTTCGTGGGAGCATTTAAATTCCTAAGACCAGTTTGAGTGTGTATCTTGTATAAGGCAATGTGTTTTTCTTACTTTCATTTTAATGTGTTGTGATGTGGACTTGGACCAGGAGATGCTTGACTATGTCATGAACGAGTAGGTTCATGGTTGGTGGTGAACACGTGATAATATGAGCGGGGATGTTCATATTATGGTGCTCTCGTGTGAGGATACGAGCTGAGAGGTTCGTATGTTCCGTGCTCACACTTGAGGGTTGCTGCGAGTAGGGAGGTTCATAGCTGTTGGATCACGTGTGTTTGACTACGAGCAGGGAGGTCTGTAGAGTTAGACTACGAGCGGGCAGGTTCATGGAAGCATATATACCTTGGGTCCATGGTCAAGATTTGGTTGGAAACCTTAGGGCAATAAGGTTTCTTGTTTAAGCATTGGCTAAAATAAAGTAATTTGGGATGAACTTATATGTATTAAATTATACGTTTATATTGTTACATGAGCTCACCCTTTATGTGTGTGTTTGGCAATGATCGTGTAATTCATTACACGGGAGCAGACATTGTTTCAGGTGGAGCTGGTGACGCTTAGAGCCGGAGAGGGGATAACTCGGGAAGTTTTATAGACTATATTTGACTATTTTGTAAACATTTAGTTGATCAGTTTTGAATTATGTAAATCTGAAGTTTAATTTATGGTTTTGAATTTTGAGACATTTTATTAGGGTTTTAAAGTTCCCGCATTTTAGAAAGTAACTTTGAAAAATAATGGCATATTTACTATTATTTTACTTTATTTTATTTAAATTAGTAATATCCGACCGAGATGTTACAACAGAGACTCGTGCAACACATGTTAACTCTCGCAGTTCACAACTCAATTAGACACAAAGATAACAAAAACAAAAAGAAACTCTTTTTGGATTTTTATCAAATCGTTGGTGTGCAACAACAAATTTAACATAGAGTATTTACAATTGTCAAGACTAGATTCATTATCTTCATTCTCATGCATACACAAACATCTCAATTTCATATTCAAGTCAAAATAAACTCACTAATATACTTAAATCCTATTCCTATTGACTTTGAGCCTAGGATAACTCATCAAGTTCCAATTTCTTCAATCCTCAACAAGTAACCATGCATTAAGTTCAAGAGTCTTAAGATTACTAATGAATCATGTTCTATCCCTAGATACAAGCTCCAATATAGGCATTCAATTTTAGTTCTAGGTTTAAAAGACATTTTCCAACACCTTAAGAACCAACAATCAAACCATCGGTGATCAAGCCACAACAAACATTAAGCATAGAAACAAAATACTTGAAATGAAAAAAACATATGTTCAGTTCATTACATCTAATCTCAACAAATAGGATTAACTCTCCATTGTAGAGAATCTAGGATTTACAAATTGAAGAGAGAAGGAAGAAATTGACACCAAAGAGAGATGTATGTCCTTGCCCAAGGTTCTTTGCCTCTACTCCTTGCTCCAATTGTGCTTTCTCTTTGCATTTCCATCTCCAATTCATGACCCATCTTCCTCCTCAACCCAAAAGGGCAAAATCACCATTGATGAAGATTGAAGTCCAATGAGAAGAAGGGAGAGCTTTCCAACACCCCAAACAACCTCCAAGGGCCTCTCTAGTCATTTTAGGTGAAGAATGAAGAGTGAGAAGAGAGAATGCCCTAAAAACTCTAGGAAAACATGAATAAATATCCAATTTTGACATGTCAGCAATGACACCACTCAACGTCTCAACACTATTGAGCACCATCAATCAAAACGAGAAATCAATTTTCTATCAAACCACCGCTCAACTCCATTTTCCACCACTCAATGCTAGTTCTTTCGCATTAACTGGCGCTTAGCGCTACTTGTGTAGGGGCTGGTGGCACTCAGCCCTAGGCAGTTTGACAACACTCTATAATTGAAGCACTGGGTGTGATCCATTATCGACCAACACAGGTATTTGCTTTAAATTGATCTTTTCTTGTCCAAAACATGCTCCCTTGCGTTCTTGCTTGTTTTTCTCCACTAGAATTTCTCTCTATTCATTTATTTCATACACTTAAACCAAAAGAGTAGAGGTAAAACAAACATAAAACAACTAAAATACAAACCAATACAAAACACACTAAACTTAGGAGAAAACAAAATAAAAGCTAAGAACGAGTCGATTTATTGATGATAATAGGCACACAAAAATAGGTAAAAATATATGTTATCACATATCTTTTCGATTTCAACAATAACTTAGAGTTTATTTTTAAGGAATTCATAAAGTTTTGAACGTGAGAATTTTCCCCTTCCACACCTTGAAAAAGTAACATTCTTGCTTTGAGTAAGAATAGTTGACATTTATCATAAAATTCAGATAATTTATTTTCCTAAAACCATTTGTTTTATGACTTTTATTAGAAGTCACACTATCATCTCATACTCAAACATTAAGATGATTCCCTCATTAGTGAATACCTTAAAAGCACACATGGAAAGTCTCATTCAAAAGAGCGAGGAAATCGTTCAAAACAAGATCACTAATATGCAATAACAATAGAAAGAAGAAAATCACAAAGTTTAGGTGTAGCTTCGAGTGCAACTTGATAAAGATTTAAAGTTGGTTTGACAAAGACATCAAATCAAACTACAAAGTCTATGAAATTGGATGAACATGCTCCATCATCGAGAACACATTCATACCACGAAAAAGCATACAAAAGCTTGCATAGAGGGGAAACATATTAAAGTTCATACCTATAAAAAACATACAAAAGCTCAAAGGTATGTACCTATAAACAATCATATTGAACCTCATCTACAAAAGCAAAACACCAAGGTACACATACAAAGGCACTACACCAAGAACCAAGGACATTTCTCAGAAGTGCTCGTCCAAAGGCAAGACCAATTCAAGACATTTCAATACCTCTCACTACAAAAAATCATGTATATAATGACATTTTCAATATGATGGTTATTTGAAAATGTTGCTTTTTGTCGTATAATACGACATTTAGAGAATTGTCATACTTTACCTGTAAATATATGGCAGTTTTAAATGTCATATTATTAATTATCATACTATTATTAAAAAATATGTCATTGAAAAAGGTCATTTAAAAAAAAATAATTAATTTTTCAATTCTTCCTGGGTTTTAATTTTATGTCCTTTTTTTTCTATTCAAATTATGTTCCCTCCATTTTCTAAAATCATTCTATTTGCAGCACACCGACTTGAATTCCAAATGCCTTTCTATATCTCTTTCTCCCTTCAAAATTCTAGAAACCATAGCTTCACTTTGGATTTCATTTTCTAAAATCAAAATATAACACTTTCAATTCAGTCCATTCACTTTGAATTTGAGTTATTCCCCACTATTGTTCTTCACTGGTTCATTCTCTTAACACGGTATTCTCGAACATTCACTCATTAATCAAAAATTACTGAGGTTCATTCTCACATAGAATCAACAAATTAAAATTTTAAAACAATCGGCTAAAATACTAGGAAATTATACAAAATGCAGATTTCACGAATTTCACTCAAACATCATACTTTTCACACAAGATTCTAAGCAATATTTCTAATAAGATTGCACTATCAGATTACACAGAAACGCATGCCAACACAACAAAGATTCATTTGTTTGATTTTCTTGAGATTTTAAAGTGAGTGAGATGAAGGAAAGAGAATTGGATAGTTATTTTTATACTGGTTCACTCAATCATAAAGCTACATCTAGTTTACCAGGACAACCTGGGTCTGATTTCCATTATTATCAAAAGTTTTACAAATCACAAACCCAAGATTACCCTTTTGAACAATTTAAAACACCAAGATTTTTTACTTACACAAAATCTCAACTACAACCTTGTAAGAAAAACACTTACACACCTAGAATCACATCAGGAACACAACATGAGGCACAAGAACTATAAAACCTGATGGTGGCTCTCCCTAGCCAACCAAACTCGAGTTCTTCAAGCTCCAACCAAGCCAAAATGCCTCCAAGATTAACCAAGATCTTCAATCTAACACTTGCAGCTGTGTGATTCAGAGAGAAAGTGTTTTCCATAGATGAATGACTGATTTTCACGCTCAAAAACTCAAAATCGTGCCTCAACTTTCTAAAAGACAACTTATATTGTTTGGTCTTAAGTGAAATCAATCGATTGAATTTTTCGTATAATTTGTTGATTTCACTTGACTTAACTGAAATCATTCGATTGAAAAATAATTCAACTAATTGAATACATTCATACCAGAAACTATATACAACAAGCATTTTAACCTGTTAAAACCCATTTTAACAGATTAAAAAGTACACACTAAGACTAACAAGACATCTAACTTATGTCATATAGCCTACGAATATGGTATAACATGTAACCATCACATTCTACACGTTATTTCCAGATTTAATATAATAGAAACATGATCTTTGTGCAAATCTTCATCAACCACATGTGATCTTCATGCCCTTCGCTTTATCAAATCTTTGCACAAAGGTTGTTTGTGCTAACAAAATCTGTGTTTTAAAAAGGACAATTTTTTTGGATCGGGACCCTCTACTTGGTAATGGTCATCGAATCCTTTTGGGCATAGGTCCTCTCCTCGGGAATGGTCTAATCCTTCTTTCAAAAAGGTTAAAGTTTCAAAAAGAAAAGTTTTTCGGATCAAAACTCTCTACTTGCTAATGGTCATTAAATCCTTTCAGATATAAGCTCTCTCCTTAAGATTGGTCTCCTTCTTTCAAAAAGGTTGAAATTTCAAAAACGAAAAAGTTATTTAGATTAGGAACCTCTACTTGGTAATGATCATCGTATCCTCTTAGACACAATGATTTCTCACTCATCTTTCTCGATCTTTGTTTCTTTTTTGTGATCTGGACGAAACTAGATTTTTTATCTTTACTTATCTTTTACTCTGATAATACAAAAATATCAAATGATAATACCATAATATCAAATTTTCATATTATCAAATACATCAAAGTAAATAAGAGAGTTGTCAACACCCAATTTCGTCAAAGATGAATAAAATTTTATATAAAAAAAATAATAATAAGTGCTTGAAGAATTAGTGGTTAACTAATTTTCTTTTTTTCTTTAATTTTAATTAAGTTAATAAAAAATATTTTTAGTGAAAACTTGGAAAATTTCTTGTTGAAGAAAAAATTAAAAAAAATGGGAAAGAACAAAAAAGGGAAAAAAATTAACAAAAAAGTACAAGAAGAAAAAAAAAAGAAAAAGAAAAAAAGAAGAAGAAAACAATGAAGTGGGACCTTTTCTGTTTGGTGTAATTCTCTATAAAAAATATATATTTGTTGTTCACAACCCCTATTTTTACCTTTTTATACCCTGATCCTTCAATTTTTATTTTTACCCCCTCTTTTCAACAAACCAACTAAGCCCAACTCATATTACTGTCTCCAGTCCACCATTTTCATTTTTATACCACTTTGGACCAAGTCCAATACATTAATACATGTTTAATGTCCACACTCTCCTCCCATTTTCATTTTATAAGTCTATTCACCTACCCAAAACACCCTCCACCCATATGGGCAACATGTCACCTTCTCTTTTTTCTTGCTCGTTCTCATTTACTTCCCACACGCAAGGTAGAAGGAAGGTTCATGCAAGCAACTACTGTAAGAAATATGAAATAAATAATTAAATAAATATTTATTTAAAGTGGACTATAAATATTAAGTTATTTATGTCAAGATTTAACAAGGAACAATGGAAGATCAAGTGGTTAAGAATGTTTGGTGAGTCAAAGGAGTCTTGTGTTTGGATCTGTGTATACTATTAATGTGTGTTTTATTTAGTTAATTTTAATTAAATGCTATATGTAGTGTGATGTTTATTAATAAGTTTGAATCGGGGCCAGAGTGAAATAGTTATTTTTTGGTTGCTTGTGTCAATTGGTAGACAATCCTCATAAAGAGTGTTTATGATGAGTTCAATCACATTACTAGGGTTAATGATTAGAATATCCAAATTAAATGGCTAATTCAATTAAAATTTTTGTTTTACTATTTTTTATTAATTTTAAATAGTTGAAAACTAAGTTTCTAAATATTAGGTCACACTTTTTAGAACCCAAAACTTGACCGAAGTGGGAGCTAGACGGCTAGGTAGGGTTCTCATTGGTAGAGGCAAAGGCTAGAGCAATTTTTGAGTAAGAAGGAACGCTAGGAATGCGTATAGCGCGGGAAATTTCTGGTAAGTGGAATTGTATTTTCATGTTTATCTTTGTTGGTATGTTGTCTCTTTGGTGTGTTTCACGGTGTATTTCTATGTTCCTTGTGCTTTGGTGGTTCGTTGAACCTATGACCAAGCTGGATGGCAAAATTGTGATGTGGACACATGATTCCTATGGCATGAACCTTATTTTTGAACTTTTATTTTGTTTCCTTTCTATGAGTATTATGATGAATTGGTTTGATGTGTGGTTCAAATGTTATGGTGGGAGGATTATAAAAGAATATTACTTTTCGTTTCTATGTTAGATGGTAAAAATAAAGATTGATTTTTAGCGTGACTGTTGCTTTGATTAAAAATATATCATGCACAAGATTTTGATGGTGGTTATTATTATACATACGACATGGTATCTTTGTTTTTATTTACTTTGGTGGTAACAAAAGTGTGTTGGATGCAAGAGGGTTAGAGTTGAGTTTTTAATTGGCAATGATGGCTTTCTTTTAGGTGAGCCATTATAATAATAGTACTATATATATTACATATAAACTATAATTAGTGTGTGGTGATATCATACAATTATGAAAAGTAATTTTTTTTATATAGATGAAGCTTGGATACAATAGGGTTTATAATGATCGGTGATTATAAAAAGTTAAAGAGGTTGTCTTATTTTTGCACTTACGTATTTAGTTCGATTATAGGAATTTTGCAAATGATATTATGATAATATATCACGTTTATAGAAATATGTCTACATCGAAACAATTAAAGTATGGAGTTTGGTATCATAAAATATTAAAATATTAATTTAGTTACGTGTTATGTATTATCATATTGTATCATATATATATATATATATATATATATATATATATATATATATATATATATATATATGTGATATAAAGTTTTGATTTTTGATGATTGTCAATTTTTTTTTACAGAAAGTGTTAATTGGGAAATTATAAGAATAACTCAGGTATAAAAGTTGCTTAGGTTGAAAATTGGCAGAGTCTCTTTTATCTTATTTAAAGTGAATTTATTAACATTCTTAGGTGATTTTTTTGGTTTATGGTTTTTCTGGTTAATGACGGGTCGATTTTAAGGAATTGTGCATTGAGATAAAGAGAAAGGGTTTCTGTGATTGGAGTGGGAGGTTTGGTGTCTGGTTAATTTCTTTATTATGGTTTGGCATTTAATAAATTTCTTTTTATATTTTATAAGTTTGGAAATTTTAGGAAAACCTTGAAGTAGCAGAAATGTTTTCTTTGCATATATATATAAAAGATCGTACATTAAAATTTTGAGTTTGTATAGATACAGAAAATTAACTATTTCTTAAAAATATATTCCCGATTCTAAAATACTTAACGTATTTTAACGTGGCTTAGTTTTGTAATCTGTCCTTTTTATTTACTCAGCGTAGAATATATATGAATTTCTATTTATGATTTGAATCTTTTTTTTTCGTTTGGAGGTTTTGGTGTGAAGCATGAGAATGAAGGGACTCTTGTAGGTATTGTTTGAGACCTTGTATGATTGTATGCAAGAATTGACTACTGCCATGTAGATTCTTATACTCATTGTGTATTCTTGGCCAAACTCAAGTTTTGACATGATTTCAAATTGTGAATGTATGAGTGTTTATATGTAACATCCCGATTGGATATTATGGGTTTAAATAATAAAATAAAATAAGAAAATAAAATCTCATTAATTATAAATTTATTTCCCAAAAATGCAGGAAATTTCAAATAATTTATTTGATAATAAAGATAATTCTAAAATCAAATTTCTCAAAATTCAATAAAATACCAAAACAGTCTTATAATAGTTTACAACTTTATTCCAAAACCATAAGTGATAAAAACCCAATAAAACTGTTCCCATGAGTTTTTCCCTGCTCCGCTGCTAAGCCTCACTAGATCCATCTACAACATCATCTGCTCCCGTGTATCGCGTACGTGATCATCGCCAAACATAAGCAGATGGGATGAGCTAACAAAATAAACACACACATACACACACACACACACACACACACACATATATATATATATGGCACAATTATACATGGCCACCACCATGTTAATCGTGTTCTACGTCTTCTAATGAGTACCTCAAGGTGTCTTGCTGCCATACCTATCGGCTACAACCGATAGAGCACGTGCGGGAAACCATTGCTACGGATCACACATCGTAACGCTAGGTGAAGTTCCCAAACATAGTTCGCAACGTCCCCAGACTACCAAACTCGTCAGTCAACTACTGAGGAGAGCAATCTATCTAGATCCATTCGTACTGACCACAACCAGCACACTCACACCGGCAACACTCGCCAACCCAAGCTCAACTCAAGGGTTCCTCGTGTTCATCCGCCAACCCGAACTCAACGCGAGGGATGCCATTTCGAGCTCAACTCGAGGAATGCCACGTGCTTAACCTATATCTCGAGCTCAACTCAAGGGATACGTTTCGAGCTCAACTCAAGGAAAACCAACAAGCCGACCTTTGAAGTATCTTAAAAGCCTTGCAGATCACGCACGCAGAATTAGCAACCCAAGGCCACTGTAGTAAAAATCGCCTGACGGGGGACACGTACTACCAGGTGCTACCGCTTCCAGACTGCCTGGCGGGGGACGCGTACCGCCATGTGCCAAGCGCCTTAGAGTCCAATATTCCATAGACATCGCCTGGCGGGACCTCCCCCACTACCAAACGCCCTTAGTTCCAGAACCCACTATTTGCACACCTATCGCTTGGCGATTCAATCCCCGTCGCTAGGTGCTATATCATTACTTTGCACAGTACGAGTTTTTTTCTTAGCTCTGGTTCAAGCACAGTAACTCACACAACCCTTCACATTTCTTATTCATTATGCGTATGATAACTTAGTCATATACTGTATGAGTCAATTCCAGTTAGCATAGTTCTTGTCATACACCTTCATTCTCTAAATACTTACCATTTTTACTCATTTTCATTAATAGTCCAATTCTCATTTAAAACCTACTTTCATTAACATATCGCCACTCCTATTTCCGTCTTTCCAACCTTTTCCCAACAATCACGAGAATAGTCCATTCACCTCTATTTCACAGCCATATATCATGTCTTATCATTGAAGATGTGATTTATTCCATATGCTCAAGTTGTCAATTTGTTTAAGTCAACCCTCCACACTACTAACTAGGCTTATAAGGAACACATACTATCTACTGCCAGATTTAAAACTGCAGCCACAATACAATTAAAAATCACAAGGTTCTAGTCCCCTCTTTACTTCCCATATTCTTTCATTATATAAGTTTCCTTTCCGACTCTCGAGATAGTCCAAAGGGATCCTTTTTCCTCTCATTGATCAGTACCATTTCAGACCTAAAAATCACCACAGCACCAAACCCAACCCAGCGCACCCAAGATCCCCATAATTGCGTTTGGTTTCGCGCTGTCGCCTGACGGTATGATGCAACCCGCCAAGCGGTGCATCAGTCCTGGAAAATTCCAGGTTCTGTTAGACCATCTAGCAACTTCCTTCATTCCCTTTTCGCATTTCTCTGTCCAATCTTCTTCATTTCAATCAAGAACGCATTAACAAGATTACGATAATCTACTCTAACTATTTCCAGCATGGATTCTAGTTTAAGTTCACAATAATTAAACCAAATCCTCAAAATTCCCAAATCTGTTAACCCTAGTAGTCATATATAATTAATTTCACTTAATTCTCTCGCTCTACAATGTGATTCCACAATTTCTCATCTCCCTTTAATCACTTTACGGTTGATACACATTTTACATCGATCAATAACGACCTAGAACTCTGGAAATATAAAAATCGAGCCAATGGCTTGCGTCGCCTGGTGGGTCCATCATCACCGCCAAGCCCTTCAACAGGGAAAACCCAGAATTTGGTATTTTGGGATGTGTTGCCTAGCGGCTCGTTGCTTACCGCTGGGCGGTTCTTTGTGGGAACCCAGAAACACTCATGAACAACATGAGTCGCCTGGCAGCAGTTCATCGCCCGCTAGGCAGTTTTTGGAAAAATTCCAGAAACATGAATTTTCACAACATGAACATTATATAGGCATCCAACTAAACATGCTTTTCATACAAAATAATGATATAGCTTAAAGAAACGAGTTCAGCTCCCTTCACCTGGTTTCCTTTGCTTAAAACTTTGACCCTTGCAAAATTCTCCCTTGATCACCAATGACCCTCCTTGGTTCTGCTCAATTCTGCCCCAAAGATTCACTCAATCCTCACCACTCTCAACACTTTGTGTTCTCTTCTGCAACCACAATGACAACCCACAAAAACCTTCTCTCTTATCTCAAAATGACCTTTTAAATGGGTCTTAATGTGGGTTTAATGTGGCAAAACGAAAATGGCTTAAAGTCTAAGATAATTACCATTCAATGACTGATTAAGGACTATTTTCAACCCCTCTTGGCTGCTAGGGTTTCCTTGCCCTTTCACCTTCATGCCAAAGAACATTTTGGCAAAAATAAAGTTTAATTTGGGTTCACCAAGGTTTGAACCCCTCACCATGCCAAAGCCAAATCAATGTTCAACCATTTAACCAATTCATGTTTCATGATGATTAATATAATTTTATGATTATATTATCACTCAACATGCTCTAGCATATTATTAAAAACAATAATAATGAAATAACACACAAACGGCATACATAGGACTTGGACCCAAGTCCTCTCACACATTTAAGTACTCTCAACCACTTGAGCTAGTACTTTTCCACATCATAGCAATCCGCATTAAATGCCTTAAAGGCTCCTGCTACCCACATTTATTAAATAATTATTTAATTAATTATTTAAATTGCTTGGGTCTTACATTATACATGATTGATGCATATGAATTGTGGTGATGCAATTTGAGGCAGGTTGGATTGTATAAATACGCACGTTGGTATTTTGATGTGTGTTTGTGATGATTGGTGTGTTAGAATTGGCTTTGTTGTGCTTAAAACCGGTAAAATCGCATTATCGGTGTAGTGCCTAACGATATGAACTAGACCGCCAAGTGATAACTACCAACAAGGGAATCCTGGAGCTTGTGGTTCCCAATAGTGTGTTGGGACCGCCAAGCGGTCTACAATGCAAATTCACCAGGCGATAATGCGTAGAAAGTGTGTTGTTTTGTAGCGTTTTACATGACTTTTTGTGTTGGTCCTGGTCTGGGATATGCCTGATCGTATCACGAGCGGGTAGGCTTGTGAAATCATGATTGATATGAGCGGGGAGGTTCATATTAGTGATACTCTCATGTGAGGATACGAGTGGGGAGGTTCGTATGTTCTGTGCTCACACTTGAGAGTTGTTATGAGCGGGGAGGTTTGTAGCTAGACTACAAGCGGGGAGGTTCGTAGAATTTGACCACGAGCAGGCAGGTTCATGGAAGCATTGGAATTCCTAAGACCCAGGTTGAGTGTGTACTGATCTTGTATAGGTCAGGTTAAATGAGATTGAAAGTTTTACACGACTTGTAGTGATGGCTTTGAGTATGAACCTTGTTGAAGACATTCCTTGAGTTGTGGCTCGAAATGGAGGGTATACACATGGTAATCCCATGTTGTGGCCTGGTTATTTTGGTAACTGGTGTGAGTGTGCGAGTTGTGACTTGTACAAATTGTCTCCACTTGCTTAAGCAATCACGGATGGGAACTCCACCTGATGTTACGGATGGTGGTTCATAACAGGATAGTCTCGCATGTGTATCTACAAGTTGTGGCTTGTAGAGGTGGAACCACGAGTTGTGACTTGTGGCGGCATGTGTCATTTTAAAGTTATTACTAGAGTGTGAAGAATTTGGATGTACATGGTGGTGGCCATGATTTCTAGTTTATGATATGCTTAATTATGTGTAATTACATGAGCTCACCCTTTTTGTTTGTGTTTGACGATCATCGTGTAATTCGTTACATGGGAGCAAATGATGTTTCAGGAGGAGCTAGTGTCACTTAGAGTCGGAGAGGGGCTAGCTTGGGGAGCTTTTATGGCCTATATTTTATTATTTTCTAAACATTAATTTTGATCAGCTTTGAACTATGTAAAGATGGAGTTGGATTTACTGTTTTGAACTTCGATGCATTTAATAAAGTTTAAATTTTCTGGCTTTTTTGGGAAAGAAGTTTTATTCAATGTGACTTTATTATTTATATAATTTCTATTTTATTTAAATTAATAATATCCGGCTAGGATGTTACAACAATTGCACTCAACATCCTATGCAACCAATCACCTATCTTTTCTTCCTCATTCCTCCACTGAACAAAACAATCATAGCAACCTTATCATCACCATTTTCTACACTATTGAACACATCATCGTGACTAGTATTAAAAGAAAACTTAATCTAATTTTCGAAAAAGTAGAAGAGACACACATTCTACATAGAAAAAAATAGAGAATTCTTGAGAAAAGAAGAGTGAAACATGAAAAACTAGGGAGCAACGTACCATTATTCATCGCATAAGGAGCAATAGCAAAGTTTTAGAGCTACAGTCACAACTACAGTAAAGGTAAGTCTTTCCATGCAAGATTTTAAGTTCTAATGTGAATGTAGATATGAATGGCTATTAGTCTCTGCACAACATCCTCATTGTTGCATTAGTTTGATAAACCCATCTTTAACCAAGGAATGGGGAAGATGTAATTCTCCATCATCCCACGCCATGAATACGAACAAAAAGAAAACCTTCAAGAAAAAATATCTAATCATCTTCATCTACAGAACTCACCATTCCCACATCATCTCTACTCTAGTCATCACCATCCTTCATCCACATCCAAAACCACCTTCAACATTAACTCTCATTCTACCCAACACCATTCTTTTTTATAATCTCAAAGATGCATAACAAAGATGCATAACAAGGAGCATTCTTCCCTCCATCACCACACCTAAGAACCTCCATTGCATTCCACTCGCCTTGAGCAAAGACAACACACGTACAACACACATACAACACCCTTAACACCTTTATCGGATCATACCCCAACCAACACAACGAAATTTTACCTTCATCAACTTCCACATTCACCCACTCATAGTTTCATGATACAGAACAATAAAATCCCCTTTTATCATCCTTCACCCTTTACATCAAGTGTTCTCCATCTTCCACCTCCATCAACACTACAAAATAGAGCCAAACTCGCATCACATAGTTCCTTCTCTACCTTTGAATGCACCTCATTATCACCTTCACATTTCACCTTGACATACCTTCAACAACCACTCATAAAAATTATTCCAGCACACACAATTTTTAGCAAGAAAAATCAGGGAGAGAGGGAGACGAGTGGTCATCACAACTACGACCCAAAATCGGATCGATGACACAAGGAAAAGAAGAATCGGTGATGGCCATAGGTGTTTGTGCGATGGTCATTGGGTATACAAAATCAAGATAAAATCATATGGCTGAGTTAAAAGGTATAAGTTAGACTTATTGCTAAATGATATACCCAAGAGTATGACATGGATTATGAGGAAACATTTTCTCGTGTGGCAAAGATGACTATTATTCTTTATAGTTGTCGCTTCTATTCTTTAATGGAAGATTTTTCAAATGGATGTGAAGCATGTCTTTTTCAATTAGGATCTACATGAGAAAGTCTACATGATTCCACCACCAAGTGTCTCTCACAAATCTAGCAAAGTTTGCAAACTTCAAAAAACCCTCTATGATCTTAAACCAGCAAGCATCTCGTGCTTGGTTTCAGAAGTTTTCTGCAGTAATTGTCTCTCTTTGTTTGTCGCTAGTCGTCATGATTCTACATTATTTGTCAGGAAACCCAATGCAAGGTGTATTTTTTTGTCCTTATATGTTGATGATATGATTATTACTAGTGATGATTTTGATGGAATTGCATCTTTAAAAATGGCATTCATCATTTTGATATGAATGATTTGGGTATACTACATTACTTTATAGGTATTGAGGTTGCTTCTTCTTCCCAAGGTTATCTTTTGTCTCAGTCCAAGTATATTGCGGACCTATTTGAGCATGCCCGACTATTAATAACAAGATTATTGATACTCCTCTTGAGACAAGTGTATGATATTCCCTATCAGATGGTGTTTCTTTGACTGATTCTACTTTATATCGAACTATCATTGGAAGTCTGGTTTATCTTACTATGACTCATCCAGATATTGCACATGTTGTTCATATTATTAGTCAATTTTTTTAAGCTTCCACAACAGTTCATTGAGGTGTTATTCTTCATATTCTCAGGTATCTTCGAGGCACTCAATTTTAGTCTCTATTGCTTTCTTCTATATTGTCTTCAAACTTACATGCCTATTGTGATGCAGATTGGAATGATGATCCTAATGATTGGAAATCCACTATTGGGTGGTGCATTTTTCTTGGTGAGATTAAGAAACAAGATGTTATATCTTGATCACCCACAGAAGTTGAGTATCGCACCAAGGTTGTGCTGGTTACTTGTAGATATGGGTGTCTATTTGATAAATCCTACACCTCTACACTTTGACAATAAAAGTGTTATTCAAATTGCTCACAACTCTGTTTTTCATAAACCAAACATATTGAAATAGATTGTCATTTTACTCGTTATCATCTTTAACTTGGCATTATATTTCATTTTTATTTGACAAGCTCTCAATGCATTTAGCCGTAACATTATGAGTTTGTGGGGATGTTAGCATAGGTCCATTTACTTATGGCTTCTAGGGTTAGCTTTGTGTGTGTGTGTGTGTGTA
>Ga0209589_1008469_pt1 | contig 16020 bp, 14 predicted proteins | sample CowpeawhiteBW_FD_187525 | JGI IMG/M metagenome (GOLD analysis project Ga0209589, IMG submission 187525) | Root nodule microbial communities of legume samples collected from California USA - Cow pea white BW (SPAdes) (version 2) | ecosystem: Host-associated > Plants > Roots > Nodule | place: USA... | reverse complement strand
TCTCTCACACATATATATAATATATATATATATATATATATATATATATATATATATATATATATATTCTAGAAATTTATACTTCAAGAATCTCGAAATGTTTAACCATTTCAATGTTTCTACATTTTTCTTTTATAGGCTGTGCTTGAAAAAACCCTTTTGAATGAAAAACAAAATAAAAAACACTCTGACGCAAAATATTAAAAAGGATAGAGAGCGATTAACGTTGTGTGTTGCGGGGAATTAGGATGCCTTGGTCTAGATTCTTTATTAAATTTTTTAGTATTATTTTTTAAATATTAAAAATATATTATATTAGTATATTAAAAAAATTAATATATTTTAAAACTTCAAAATCATTGATCATTCGCATATTTTAAAAATATTAACAAACTTAAAAAAACCAAACAAATGAATCCAAATTTCATACAGAACTAAAGACTTAGAAAAATAATAATAATAATGTTGAATAACTATAATTCATATAAATGTAATTCGAGCTCGATAAACAGAAACAATATTTTAAAAATTTATGGATTAAAAACCTTTAAACAGAAACTTGAATCACAAAAAAATATTATTATTTTTACATTCAACAAATTTTTATGTACGTTCTATATCTATTATTTTAATCTTTAGTTTCTTTATTATTTTTTTTTATAAATACAAAATATTAATTTCTTAAAAATATATTTTAAAATGAGTTGTCATTTAGTGTAAGTGATGTAGAATAAACATTTTCCACATCGCAAAAATGAGCACAAAAATGAGGAACAATTTGTGGCCACAGTGTTCCTACAAGCAAGGATAGCCTTAGGCCAATGAGCACCTACACCCTCTCATTCTGGTCCCGAGATAGGTTCGTGTTTCCCCACCACAGGTACAACAACATACAAATGTGTTTAGCCTTTGACTCTGACCCTCTTCCTTTTTCTCTCTTTCCTTACTCCTCTCACCTCTACAATCAACTTATTCCTCGTACACCCTCTCTCTCTCTCAAACACCCACGTTAAAACACCGACAGAGACCGACACACATAATAAACTGATGAAACAGCCGGCTGCAAAGTCATCCCTGAGGAGGCTTTGTCCGAACATCGATAGAGAAGATGGGTTGGAGACCGTTCTCGAAATACCAATACCCGAAGAAATGTTCACACCCATGGGAAGCAACGTAACGTTGCGGTGGCAAAACATGTTAACGTGGATGAAGGCTCAAACAGAAGACAAATTGTCCACCCCCACAGTTTCAGCGCGCCTAAATGAGCTTCGCTTTCTGCTTTACCTCGTTGGCTCCCCTCTTATCCCTCTTCAGGTCCAATTAGGTCATTCCGTCCGTCGTCCGGTCAGAGATAGTTCCATCGTAAGAACATGCACCTTTTTTTTCCTTAATCAAATTTTAAGATCTGACATGCATGCAGTGTTTACGTGTCAATCAATCTCAGATCAGAATATGATGTATATGTTACATGCATTTGTTTGTTTATGATTTGGTTTTCGTGTGTTGATTTATTTGATTGTGGTGTAGGAAGCATCAACGGCAAAGTATATAGTACAACAGTATATAGCGGCAACGGGAGGACAGCCAGCATTGAATGCGGTGGATAGTATGTGTGTTCTTGGGCAGATAAAGATTGCTGCGTCAGATTTTCACCAGACCTGTGAGACCATTGAGGTGAAGAAAACCTCGGAAGAGATGGGAGGGTTCGTTTTGTTGCAGAAGGACCCCGATTTGTGGTGTTTAGAGATTCTTGTGTCAGGGTGCAAGGTTTGTTGCGGTAGCAATGGCAAGGTCTCTTGGCGCCATTCTTCTAACCAGCAGACACCAGTTTCAAGAGGTGCTCCTAGACCTCTACGTCGTTTCCTTCAGGTACATTAATCCTATGATGTTTTAACTACCAAACATCATTGATTATTATTGGTAGTTGTTGAAATAATAAACATTGAGAGCTCTGGATATGATTAAGTTATTGCTTTTGTTTATTAGGGATTGGATCCAAGGGCAACGGCTAACTTATTTTTGGACGCTGCATGCATAGGAGAGAAAATAATCAATGATGAAGAGTGCTTCATCTTGAAATTGGAAACAAGTCCAGCAATTCGTGATGCCCAAAGCGGACCAAACTTTGAGATCATCCATCACACAATATGGGGCTATTTTAGCCAGCGATCTGGTCTCTTGGTTCAGTTCGAAGATTCAAGATTACTCACGATGAGAACCAAAGACGACAACGACATTTTTTGGGAAACAAGTTTAGAATCAGTGATTGAGGATTACAGGTACGTAGATGGGATAAACGTGTCACACAGTGGGAAGACTCGAGTTACTGTTTCCAGATACGGTGAACAATCATCTAACCATAAAAGAGAATTGGAAGAGAGATGGAAGATCGAAGAGGTAGATTTTAACGTCTGGGGTTTGAATGCTGAAAGCTTTCTACCTCCTTCAAACTTAGGAAAGACATAAAATGCTTCGCCGTATACAAAAAGCTTTGTAATTGGTAGATCTTAATGTATGGGGTTTGGGCATTGAACAAAGCTTTCTCTATCTCTCTCAAACTTAAGAAAGATACAAAATACATTTGTAATAATATGTAATACCCTAAAAAATATATTTATATTTTGTAATGACAACCATGATGCTGATGCTGATTCATTAGATTTTTTGAGTACTAATTCAAAAATATGCACATTAAAAAACATTTGTGATTTTTGTAAACCAAACCGCTTTTTGCCACAATTTTATTTCATTTGTTTTAGAGAAATATTGTATATTTTAGCAATGCTGTATTTATATTAATGGTAAATTACACAAGACACTATATGTGTTTTTAGTTAGATATTTCACCACTAAGATTGGACACACAAGACATTCTCATGGTGATTCTTTTATATATATATATATATATATATATTCATACTCAGATTGAAAAATTGGATATTATTTATATGGTTTAAGGGTGTCAAATTGGTACCCCGTGAAAAAAAGGTGTCAATTTGGTACCCAAATAATTTTAAGTGCATCAATCAGGTGCATCCCGTTAGATTGTCAGAAACGGCGTTAAAATTGTGGTGATGTGGAACTGCATAACGTAACGGATACGTGTCATTGAAAGAAGATGTGTAAAAAAATTAATTGTACAGTGTTATGTGTGCAGGGGTTATTTAATGAATGGTGAAGTGTAAATTTGCCCTAACTCTTTAATAGTTCCTTATCATCTTCTTCTTCCTCTCCATCTGGTTGCTGGTTCATACCTGAAGAGGTGGTTTCATGGTGTGTGGTTCATAGCTTAAGAGGTGCTTTTCAATCAATTTTTCAATGTCTCACCGTGAGGGTTGTGCGTTTTCCAATCTGGTATTTGTGGGTTTCATTTTTTGTAACCAGCAAAGTGATGACAATAAAGAATCTAAAGGATGCAATTATTTCAAGTGGTTCAACGAAGATAATGGGAATGAAAGAGATGCAACCATAGGAAGACAAAGGATAAAAATCTATGCTCTTGAAAAAATCAGTTATGGTGTCTGAAAAAAGGATTAAGTTTTTAACAGGGGTTATATATTTTCTGGGTTTGGTGAATGTAATATTGGTCTGTAAGTTGAACAAAATTTTTTGATTTGGTGTAAACTGGATGCAATGCAGTGGGTGTGGATGCAGTATAATTGCTTTGAAAGTTTATATTTACTTTATTTTATGTTATTGTAATGGATTTTTTATGAACATACCTGCACCCTTAATGTTGTTTTGTAAAGGGGCTCAAATTGTCCAAAGGGCATTATTTCCAAGGGAACACTGTAACCACTGTTCTTATCACCTCCATTATCTGAGAGAATAGCTTGGTTGATAGAGTTGAGTTTTGTGCCATTGTAGGCTCCATCCATCACCTGGAGAATGGGAATGTGTGAGTATTAGTTTCCACTAGATCAACAATCTAAAAATCTTTGACGTGTAAAGTACCAACACTTAAAAACAGGAATTATACTGCATAATTATTAATAGTTATTTTCTATTATTCATGCTCCATTTATCAAACTGCAATTTTGATTTAGTCTTCAAAATGAACCTGTTCTTACTTCTTGTGGATCCTTTAAGAGACATGAACCCACCAAATGAATAACCAGTGGAAAATTACAAAGGAAAACTTACGGGGTTAATTATACCTAAATAGTGGCTGTATTTTTCTGCTTTCCACCAACTGGGGAAAATGTTGAACCATTTCCTTTCTCAATGATGAACTCGACAGTTCCTCTGCCAGAAAGCCTAAAAGAAATGGCAAGATATTGATTTTCCCTTCGAATTGTAGAAACCCCAATCGTCTGAACTCGACAGCTTCTCACTTCTCACTCAGCTTTTCTCCTTTCTTCAAATAAGAGCACTTTCAAAATTAAAAAAAAAATTAATTCATTTACAATTTTTCTATTTTTTATTCCAAATATCACGTCAGAAATTATTGCCATACCACGTGTCAAATATTTGTGTAAACTGTCTCTTTTCATTCGTCACCGTTAATGACTTTAACGGTGTCAATGAAAATGGATCTGATTGATGCACTTAAAATTATTTGGGTACCAAATTGACACCCTTGACCCAAACTGGGTACCTTACGAGTAATTAAACCTATTTATATTTATTTATGTAATAAATTTTCCATCATACTTTGTAGTGTAGGTAGCTTTTTAGAGGAAAAGAATATATATTTTTTTCAATTTCTAAAATCAACATGAGAAGAAAAAGGAAATCTAGATTGAGTAAGCTATACAAATTAGATTTACCAGTATATCTCAACATACCTATGTATTAACTAGTTAAATTGTTAGCAAATTAATATCAATTAATTGGTAAAATGAAACTAAAAATTTGTAATTACTATTTTATTATTTCAATATTTGATTATTTAATAAATAGGAATGATTATCTCTTGATTTTAAATCAAAGGAAACAAAAATAATATAAAAACATAAAATCTTTACAGCAAAGTTCCGTTTTTATTTTGTCTAATGGTCATTTGAACGATTTTTATATGATATATAATATTTTATTTTATTACTTTAATAAAAAAATTTCTCTATTCAGATATATTTTTGTAATCATATTATTAGAGTAAAATAGTTACTTACTCACACAAATGCTTAATTTATGAACATATTACTTTAATTAAACATTTTCATTAACGAAAACTTGATATAATTTTTATTTAAATAATTAAATTAAATTTTAGTGATATTAAAAGATGGCGAAAAATCCAATTTTCTTGATCCGATTTATATTTGTTTTGATCCAATCTATTTCAGATTTAATTTATTAAAAATCAAATCCATTTAAATTCATTTTATTATATTTGATTTTTCATTTTCTAAATCCAGGTTTTCAAATATAGATAATCCAAAAAATTCAATTTAAAATTTTAGTTAAGTTAGGATGAAAGTGAAGATGGACTACCTTAAATTTGGTCGTATCAACTGAGTCGATGCAATCCAAATTTGACCGCATTGGGCTAAGTCGACCTCGGACAAAATATGGCATTATTCGACCAAGTCGGCCGCGACCAAAATTTGGTTGCATTCAGCCTAGTCAGCTTTGGTCGACATTCAGTCGAGTCAACCTTGGCGGAAGTTTGGCCAAGTCGGCCTGACCCTAATTTGGCCGAGTCAACCCCGAACGAAACTTGACTATTTCGGTTCAACCGGTCACGACCGAAATTTGGTTGTATTTAGTGGAGTGGGCCTCAGCCAAATTCAATTGAAACCAGTCGAGTCGACCTTGATCAAAATTTGGTCGACTTGACCTTGACCCAAATTTGGCTGTATTCGATCGAGTCGGTCCTAAACAAAATTTAGTTGTATTTGGTCGCGAACGAAATTTTGTTGTATTTAGCCGTGTCAGCCCTAATCCAAATTGAGTCGAGTTGGCTTAGGCCAAAATTTGGTCGTATGTAATCAGTCGACCACGACCGACGAATTCAATTGAGTCAACCTCAACTGAAATTTGGCTGAGTAGGCCCTAGTCCAAATTTGACCATATTTGACTGAGTCGACTTTGGTCGAAATTTGGTTGTATTAGGATAATTCGCCCTAACCGAAATTTAGCTAAATCCAGTCAAGTTGATCCCAACCAAATTTTGCTGATTCGGCTCTGGTCCAAATTTGGTTGTATTCGACCAAGTCGTCCATGGTCGAAATTCAGTTGTATGTGGCCAAATTTTACAGAGTCAGGCTTGATTGAAATGGACATATTCAACTGAGTCTCGGTCACGACCCAAATTTGTTCACATTAGTCAAGTCAACCCTAACCAAAATTTGATCAAATTCGACCAAGTCGACATCGACCAATATTTGACTGAACTGGCCACGACTGAAAATCAGCCGAGTCGGTCCCATATTAAAATTCCTTGACCATAATTCTACTAAATTCAATTATGTCAGTCCTTAATTTAAAACAAAAAAATCAATTTAAATTTGTTTCATAAAAAATAGATTCTAAATTTTAAACTTGATCTAAATATTTAAATTTAGATTTAAATCTTTATGAAAATATTTGGATCTAAAAGTCAAACCAGTTTTATTAAAAAATAAATTTAGGTAAAATATTTGATCTAAATATTTAGATATAAAATAAAAATAAATTAATCATTAAAAATCTAATTCATAGTCACCCTGTTAATCTATTGTTAGTAATTCAAGAAGACAAATATCAAAAATGTTAAATTGCAATTTCAATACGAGACACCTAAAGAATATATTATTAGACGGTGCCGTCGGGTGTCGGTTGCCACAAGGAGCAATAACGGATACCAGTATTGGCATTAAAACGCGGAATGCAATTGCGTGAAATGGACGGTGATGATTGTCCGATATCATCTACGACCAAAGTCAAGAAATCAAGTGTAATAAAAAGTGGTGGCCCACACGATGTAGCATTGTCCCTTCCGTAGGAGGAAACACCAAATCCGTCATTTTCTTATTATTGCACCGCAACCGCATCGCAGTGTATCTGAGTAACAACACGGTCGCTCCAAATCTCATCACAAACACAAAAACAAATAAAACAAACCATCCATTCGCATTACCAATCGCACTCATTTTCTCCCCTCTTCGAAAATCCGATCGAGTTCGAAAGCGATGAAGGTGAAGCGTAATAGGTAGTGGCGTCGCGTCTCGTGTGAAAAAACACTATCGCATACACTACCTGAATTCACGTTAGGGATTATTATTCTTATTATTATCATCATCAAATAATTAATTAGATCGAGAGAGAAATGAAGGACGAGGAGGGGCTTCCGACCACCACCGCGGTGGCGAAGAAGGAACCATTGGATTCGGGTTTGTTTGGGAAAGGGAAGTATAAGTTTTGGGCATTAGCGGCAATTTTGCTTCTGGCGTTTTGGTCGATGTTCACCGGCACCGTCTCTCTGCGTTGGTCCGGCACTCTGAATTCCCTTTCCAACGATATGGATTCTCCCATCCACGACGATCTCGATGTTCTCGTGAGTCTGTTTTGGCCTTAGTATTATTATTGTTATTATAAGTGAGTGAATTAGGGTGTGCAGCGCAATGTGATGGGTGTGGTTTTGATGTTTTGCCCAGGAAATGGAGGAGAGAGAGAAGGTGGTGAGGCACATGTGGGATGTTTACACCAACAGTCGCAGGATCAGGTTGCCGAGGTTCTGGCAGGAGGCTTTCGAGGCTGCCTATGAGGATTTGACGAATGATGTGGCTGAGGTCAGAGATGCTGCAATTACCGAGATAGCTAAGATGTCTGTTCACTCCATTCATTTTGATCCACCTCCTGTTCAATCTACGGTCCGTTCTTCTTCTTCTTCTTCTTCCATCTTTTTTGCTCGTTCAGCACTCTCCAATTTTATTTTAGATAGGGGTTCAGTTTTGTCATAGGGTATTGTTTTTGCTCACTTAGTTATAGTAGGTGTAGATTCACAACTCGTGGTGATTGTTAAGGGACAGGAAAACTGTCTCCATTTTTGAACATAACTTAACTCACGGAAGTTTGATTCATTTTACTCTTTATTTTCTTCTCTACAAATGCTTGTTGAGAAGTTTATTATGATCTGTTTGTATTCATTAGCTTTCTTGCAAACGGGAATTTTGTGAGGATAGTTTACTTTGTTTGGAAATTGATTGAGGATTATGTAAGGCATTTCTTGGGTAGGAAATCTCCTGTACTTTTTACGCTGTTTATTTTGCCCAAGGAAAGGTGAAGAACAGTTTGAAATGAAAGACATACGAATCCACCTATTAAGCGGCATCTTTTTCCTTCTAGGACTCATGTATGGTGGTGCTTACGGTTATGCTGACTGATCAGTTATAATTTATCTGTTTTGATACAAAAATATTCTGTACAAATTACAACCACGATTTGCATGATATGATATTCAGTTTAAGGAGGTTTAAGTTACAAGTTATTGATAACTTTCTTGAGCAGTGCTATATATGCCATTATGGTGAAATAGACACGCTTGATTGGATTTAAAATTCTCTTAATTTCGAGCTTTGGTTGGATAATATAATATTGCTGCAATAATCTACTAACATCTTTTACCTTTAAGCAGTCTGGTTAGACTATCGCCTAACAAATTAGCAATGCTCCTCCTGCCCTTCTGTCTTTCCATTATTTTCATAAGGCTTTTGCATTTGTGATATCTGGGTTTGTGTGATTATTTGAGAGAGAAGAGTAAAAGTACAAGAAAGAGGGTAAGGGTATTCTCCAACAGACAAGACAAACTATAAACAAGAGCGGTGTAAATGCTCTCTACAAAGCCCGTGCTTTGCCCATCCTGTTCAGGCAGTGTAATTTCATTATATTAGCAGCAGGTGTGTATTTTTAAACCTGTGGGATAATAATTTCTTGTCTCTTAATATAAACTGCAACATTATCCATCTGCAGATTCTAAAAATTTAATAGGACATCTTAAACCTGTGGAGTTTGTTGAACCCTTCATAATGGTTTGGGATTGGATGAGTTCTTTTGAAGAGTTCTTATTGAATTACAAAATACAAACATCAAAATGTAACCAAAGCATGAAAAACATCTATCAAAGCTTGTGCTTTGTATGACTTGTCAAGCAATAAAAACACATTGATGGCTGCATGCGTATTATTTTGTATACTGTGAGCCAGGAATAGAGCCAGAACTTCTTTAGGCAAGAACAAAGTAATATTTTTTCACATATTTTATGGGGATCACAATATTTATGGTAAATATAGTGAGCTTAAAAAATTTGAGAGTGACCATGGTTCCTTCTGATCATCCCCTGTTTCTGCCCCTGCTGAGTTAATTCCATCTCGTTTCTTCACATAAAAGCCGCACATTATTCATCTGAATCTCTTTTAAGAATTTATGGAAGTATAATTGTCTTACTCCTATTAAATTTTTTGAATAGCTCTTTGTGATGAACTGGGTTGAGTACCCTTTTAGGAGTCTTTCTTGACTTGGATGTTTTGGCCAAAGTTGTCAAATTCAAGGATTGTAAGAGGATCCGAGCGCGGCTAAAAAATTGTAACTCGACTCATGAGTTACAAGTATACAAAAAACTATATTTATTGACCTGTGTATGAATTAGATATAATATAGACATGAGAAATAACTCACAATAAGATCCAATGCATAACACAATTAAACATAACAGAACACTCTCCAAAATGGCAGCAAGAGCAGAAGAAAGACTTAAGAAGAAAAAATACGAAACAGTGTCAAAGATGAAGGCAATGCCAGCGTTGATGCGAGAGTTGGAGATGATCACATCATAATTGTGAGTGCTACGATTGCTGATGACGATGAAGCTAGTGTCAGAAAAAACAATGTCAGTTCTGTGATGGTTGACAATGGTGATGGTTGTGTTGTCGAAGATGAGAGTGCGGTGAGAGTTTTTTTTTGTTACATTTTGATTTGTGAATGGAATCACCCTAGGGGAAAAGGGTCATTTTACAATTTGGGTTTTTTTCTTGGCTTAGGATTTTAGCAAACAAATGGTTGTTTTTAACTTGAACTGACTGCTCAAATGGATCCACGTGGTGCACTATCCTCTGATTTCACAAGCAACTGCGATCCTGGTCTGCCGTGTGTGCCACCTCTGTGTCTCCCTTGCTCTCACCAGTATTTTAGTGTACTCTCAATTTTAACAACATTGGTTTTGGCTACATTATTGAATTTATTTTCAATTTGAAACATAAGCTTATGAGTTTAAGGGGTTCGTACATCTTGATTTTATATGTTTGGTTCTTGTGTTTGACAAAGTTCAATTTTGGTTTTAACTGCTTAGATCTGTGACCTCTGAATTATTATGCTTAGTACCATGTCTGCAAAATGGCTGATGCAAACTTTCTTGCCAATATCTTTGCTGACATGGAGATGGTGTGATACAACTCCATGCTAGCAAATGAGTGGGCTGTATTAGCAGAAAATGTTGTGGGGCCTAATTGCATCAGTTTCAAAATCCATGAGAAATCGAAAGAGGGTGAAAAAGGTCATTATTGAAGTTCCTTTCATCATTCCTTTGATCTATTTCTATTAGGTGATGACTATTATACTTGTCAATTGTCACCACCAATTGGTCCATGTCAATCCCTTAACCCACATCCACATTAAATAAAAAGAAAAAATGGAGTAGTTAGATACTTTGTTATTTTGTTTAGTTTGAAATGCAAAAATACTTCTCAATTTTATGTTTTCAGAAGGAAATCCTGGCTCTATGGCAAATTTACTTTGTTTAACAGAAATTCTTCGTTTGAGTCGAACTTGCAATGTTCTTTAATTGAGAGCTTTCCCCCTTTTTTCCAAAGTGGATCGGTGATGGATAATTGAAAGAAGTAAAAGTAGCTCTCAATTAGATTGTTGAATTGGGAGATTCAATTAAGACAACGACACTGTAATAGGGTACTTAACAAAAAGGATATTGCTGGTTTATTGGCTTTCTTGTGTTGCATTTTACTTCATTGGTCTTCCTTTGGGATTTATTTTTCTATTTTCTGCTGTTGGTAGCTAATTTAGGTTATATGATCATCGTGTGACTCAAGGTAGAAACAGCATTTGCAGAGGCAGAGAGGGGATTGACAATTGAATTTTAATGTAGATGTAGATTAGCTTGCTTAATTATTCTGGTATCTTGATATTAATTACTTGATACTTTCTTACTTGTGGTATTTGACCATTGTTGTTAAGGGTTTGACTAGTTTATATTACTTTACTTTTTGGGGAAAATAAGTGAATTAGATTAGAGCTTGCTTGTACAGATGTAGGAGCTGATTTTTTGTTTTATAGTGGTCGTATTTTTCAACAGATATTGTTGGTCTGACTCATATGTGAAACCTTACTCTTTTCCCAAATTCAAATGTTGTCATTCCATTGCATACATCGTAGCCTGATGTGTGCATTTTGTACCATTTCAGAGTGCCCGAGAATTCAGCAAGAGCCTTGATCAAGCTGATAAAGGAAAAGAAGCAACATTGTCGAGGCGTGCTTAGTTTTTAGTGTGTGGAGCATTCAAGCGTCTGACCTATACTTAAAAATGCTGGAGTGCTACTAGAAGATTGTGAAGAGATAGTGACAGACGAATTCACACTCGTATTTTCACGTTTCCATCAACGGGGATAATCATGTATTTTATTAGGCTGTGGTTCTTTCTAATTTATTCAGTCTTCACGAAGTGAGGAGAGGTAAATTGAAAGACGACTTTTGAACAGACAAAGTCAACTGAGCATCTAAATTATAAATCTTCGATGTTTTATCAATTTTCTTGACTACAGCAAGTGAGGTTAGTACACAACATGATATATATTTTTAAACATAACATCTCCAATAAGAAAGGTTTTATAAGGCTTTTATGAGGCCTTATTTTATTTTAAATGGATTCCATAATGTTACATTAATTTTAAGATTCTTTTGTAATAATAACATTTGATAAAGATAATTAAGGTTTTAGAATTTTACTTTTTAAATAATATAAGTTTGTAATGTTTTGAGATTACAAAATCAAATGAGCATACTATTTCAATTGACGATTTGAAAATCAATTGGAAAATACGAAGACTTTAGGTACTCAATAAAATGGAACTTCTTAAAATAAATTTAATTAAAAATATTAAGAGACTTAAAATTTGATCAAGTCATTTTCTAATTTTTCATGTAAAGGATTATAATACAAAACAACAATCGAATAAAATCAAATATCACATTAAATGTAAAGATTATAAATATATTTAATCTTATAAATTTAAAAATTAAAAATATATTTAATTTTATATTTAAATTTTCATTAAATTATTTTGTTATGTTTAAAATGAGTCACGAATAAAAATATTGAGTGCTAAAAAATTATAAATTTTTCAAACAAGTTGTAATTTGATTTTTTTTTTTATTAATTACGGTGACATTGCTATCACCACCTTGGTCATTGTTATTTTTTTAATAGAAATAAATTAAATACACTCAATTTTATCATCAACTTAAAATTTAATTATTTAATTGTTTCATTTTTTATTTTTCAAATAAATATAAAATAATAATCATGTTATTCTAATTAAAAAAAGTCAAACATTAAATATTTTAAATAATAAAAGTTAATAAAAGTTTAATTTAAAAATACTCAAATATAGGAGATCAATTGATTGGCCGGTGTGCAAAAGAAAGGTGGTGAGTCGGTGAGAATCGCAGTAATAAGGTGCGAAAAGAAAAGCGGCGAGACTCAGAGACAGTAGGAAAAATGAAGTGCCCGTATTGCTCGGCGGCGCAGGGCCGCTGCGCGACCACGACCGGCGGGCGTTCGATCACGGAGTGCACGTCTTGTGGGCGCGTGATGGAGGAACGACAGTCGCATCCTCACCACGTGTTCCACATGCGCGCCCAAGACAACCCTCTGTGTCTGGTTACATCGGATCTCCCTCTCCCTCTCAATCAGAACGACGACGAGGACCCTTTCGAGCCCACGGGCTTCATCACTGCCTTCTCCACGTGGTCCCTCGAGCCCAGCCCACTTTACCTTCAGTCCTCCCTCTCTTTCTCCGGCCACCTCGCCGAACTTGAACGCACTCTGGAATCCTCCTCTTCCTCTTCCTCTTCTTCTTCGTCAACGGTTGTGGTTGATAATCTGAGGGCCTACATGCAGATTATCGATGTGGCGTCAATTCTAGGGTTGGACTGCGACATTTCCGACCACGCTTTTCAGTTGTTCAGGGATTGTTGCTCCGCCACGTGTTTGAGAAACCGCAGTGTGGAGGCGCTTGCTACTGCCGCTCTTGTTCAGGCCATCAGAGAGGCCCAAGAGCCCAGAACCCTTCAGGTCATTACGTTTCTGCTATGCTAACTTTCCATTTCTTTTTTCTCTTCTAATTAGTATTCTTCAACGATTGATTTCAATTTGTGTTTTCCTGATGAATGAACGCGTGCATTTACTAGAGTGAAAATCAACGGTCGGTCGTTTTTAGGGATGTGTGAAGGAAGAGTCATCGCACTCAAAAAAAGTAGCTAGCATTTGAGTTTGCTTTCAGTAGGCAAATACTGTATATTGGATGGCTCAAAACATGGAACTTATTTTGATATCAGTAATATTGATGCTTGTGTAGTGATATGGCAGGAAATTTCAATTGCAGCCAATGTGCCGCAAAAGGAGATAGGAAAATACATTAAGATACTGGGAGAGGCTTTGCAGCTAAGTCAACCTATTAACAGCAATTCCATTTCAGTTCATATGCCAAGATTTTGCACGCTTCTTCAGCTCAATAAATCTGCCCAGGTATCAACGACCACATTCAAATTTCATGGCCTCAACGTCATTTTGTTTTGAAATCTTGAAAGGTTTTATTTATGCCCACAAACAAAGATTCATTGAATTTTTCCATGATAAAAATAAATAACTGCTCGATCTCTCCTGCTCTTGCATTTGCAAGTTTCTAGTATTTTTTTCGTTGCTATTTTCTTTGTAAACTGAAACTTTGTTTTACACGGACAGAATAAAGAATTTATGTCCGTGACAGGATATACTTTTGGTATTGGTGATGTGTATTCATTACATTGGTAAACATTTGGATATACTTTGTTGTCTAAGCACCAATTTTGGTGCATTATTTTATTCTGTAGCATATATTACAGAATTCTGAGAACAAGTCCTACAATTTTTTTAAGGAACTGGCTACTCACATTGGAGAGGTCGTGATCAACAAATGCTTCTGTACTCGCAGGAATCCTATTAGCATCTCAGCTGCTGCTATATATTTGGCTTGCCAACTTGAAGACAAACGCAAAACCCAGGCAGAAATCTGTAAGGTGACTGGTCTTACTGAAGTCACTCTCCGTAAAGTGTACAAGGAACTATTGGAAAATTGGGATGATTTGCTTCCCTCTAATTACACCCCAGCTGTTCCTCCAGAGAGGGCATTTCCCACAACGATTATTGCTTCTGGCCGTACTTCAACAGCTAAGGCGGATGCTGTAGAGGCTATTTCTTCTTTGGACTCAGAAAAGTTGACAGATATTAAACCTAGCAAACCCAATGAGGTCTCAGGCCTAGTTCATCAGCCTAGAGTGAAGGATGAGGCTGAAGGTAAAAGCAATGCTCATGGAAGTCATTCCACGCTGAATCAACAGTCAGCTTTTTGGCAATCCCAGCTTCCCAGTGGTACCCACAATCATCAGAATGTCTTACAAGGAATGGATATTGATGTCTTGCAGCGAAGCCACCAACAGCCTGAACACATGGCAGAGGATACAAATGGTTCTGCAAACGGTAATTCCTTAAAATCAAGCCAACTTTGCAGTCCTCCTGCTTCGAGTGCAAGTTCTGTTATGAGACAATTTTCAGCTCCCCCTTCAGCTGGCCCTTCAAATGTTCGATTAGGACAGTCACCTAAGATAATGCCAGGTTATCCGGAGCACTGAAGAACAATGAATCAACGGTTGGGAAAATATAGGTTATTGTGCCAACACCTAACCTAGCACGTATAAAATTAGTTTGTCGCTTTTAAGTAATCTATTGTATATATACACATTATGTCATTTGATCCAATTCTGTGGTGTGAACTTGGGTGTGGTATTTAGAGCTAGAAATTCATTGATAACTTAACACCAAGGGTTTGAAACCTGTCTGTGTCACTGCTACTAGGGTTCATATCTTCCAAAGCACTGCTATTAGGGTTCACATCTTCCAAAGCGTGAAATTAAGGAAGAATGTATGTCTTTTTTGTTCAACAACTGTTTACATGGATGTAACTGGTAACCAAACTCTAATTTTTAACATGTTGCATTTCGACTTATCATTCAAACTCGTTGATTTTTTGATTATGGAAGTCACGGTCCCATGTATCTGATTTCAGATTTCGTTCAAATGTCGGAGTCAATACAGGACAATCTGAAACTAATGCTCTATGTGTATTTCGTGACCCTTCTCATCTCATCTCTGTTTCAATACAGGACAACCCGAAACTAATGCTCTATGTGTATTTCGTGCCCCTCTTCTCATCTCATCTCTACTCTACTCGAGGACTTAATTCTGAAGGGTTGTTCATCCATAGCGGGTCGAGTAAGAAGTGCATCGGTACCATGAGACAAGGTTATCTGTTACACCCATCCTATTTCTATACCTATTCCTATTCCACCCACTTTGCGTCCTCGTATTTTCCTGTTCATTTATTTAGTTATTATGTCTCTGATATTAGTTAAGTTGAAAATTGTGTGTGTAATGAATGTATTAAAAAAAGTATACAACAATGAAAATTTTAAAATAATTAAAAATCATGTACTCTTCTTAAATAAGGCAAGTACCAACATGGTTCCCTTATATACAGTTAAAAGAATTGATCTCTTTAACCTGATAAATGATCATGAAAATATCATTGGCGAATCGGAGTTGATATTTGATAGTTAAGGTAGGAAAAATAGGATATTTGTTGTACGTGGGATTCTCTCCACATCATACTATATAAAAATAAAGATCTATAATATCATTATCTTAAATTTTGAAGATAAAAGTGGTATCAAATGATTTATATATATATATATATATATATATATATATATATA
>Ga0209589_1008468_pt1 | contig 16020 bp, 8 predicted proteins | sample CowpeawhiteBW_FD_187525 | JGI IMG/M metagenome (GOLD analysis project Ga0209589, IMG submission 187525) | Root nodule microbial communities of legume samples collected from California USA - Cow pea white BW (SPAdes) (version 2) | ecosystem: Host-associated > Plants > Roots > Nodule | place: USA... | reverse complement strand
ATATATATATATATATATATATATATATATATATATATATCCATGTTGTTAGAGTTAAATATTTCTCCCCAAAAGTGTTAAAAGTGTTAAAAGGCATCGTGAAATATTATAGATTCTTGTTTTAAAGAAGGAACAAAGGATATCATAACATGTATCAACATCAATATTTAAAAATACCAATAACTCAAATTTACCTTTTGTACTAGCAAATCTACACAGAAATAGGTTAAGAACTTCACGAATTTATGAGGTTTAGGAAAGCCAATGGGTTTCTTTAGAATATGGTATTCTATATTAATCCAGTCAATATAAAAAATTCTTAACTCAAAAAAGTTATCTCCTAAATTGCCGATTGTTTGAAATGTGTTGTATTAGAACTTATATAAGCTAACTAATTAAAAGGTTACAGGAAACTTTCTTTGACCCAGTAACGATTCATCCATATGTATTGCCAACACATTTCCTTCAAGATCGATAAAGTTGAAGTGCTTAAGATGAATTTGCCTTTCCCAATAAACAAAGAATGTCTGCTCAAAATCTATGTATTTCTGCCAACACATCAAATTTATCAAAGGTACGTACATTTACAAATAAAACTTCATAAAATATTCCCAACTGTAATATATCTGTTTTATGAACTATATCAATCTTGTATTGGCTATAAGATATTCATAATACCAAACAGTGTTCACATTGAGGTTTTGCAAGAAATATTTCTACTACATCTAACATAATACAAGTAAGATGTTAGAAATATTCTAATTCAGGTTCATAACAAAAAGGAATATATGGATGAATTCTAATAAATAGTAAGAAAAAGTTTCTTCCAATTAACCTAATAAAAAAATGCTTACTTCAAGATCCAATCATTTACCAAAAAATCAAATACCAAAACACTACTTTATGTAACCACATAAAACAAATTTTAGACTTCAAATCGGATTAACGATCTAGATAATGCAAGAAATGAATGAAGACTAAAAAAATGACATAGTAAGAAAAGTTTACCTTTCAAGGTTAAGAACGGACAGCAAAAACAGATTGAAGTTCTTGAAGCGGTTACTAAAAGATGAAGTCATTTGAATTCGATACTAGAATAGGGATTTCTTTTGGATGGTAAACTAACAAAGACTGTGGAAACTAAACGGCAAACATCTATACATAATTATTAAAAAATGACGTCTTAAATTACTTTTTTGAGATAACTTCAATTTATGTGGAATTTCAAAGGCCAAACAAAACTTATTTTAATCCCACATTTAAAACTAACGGTAATTAAATGGACCGGAAGAAATGACTTAATTTCTTATACTTTAAAATCTTAGTTGTACTTTTCTACTATAAACCATAGCATACTCATTACATTCACAAGCTTTCATTAATTTGACAAGACAACATACCAAATATTTGTAGGATAAAAATAATAAAACAATTTTACTTTCGCGCCATTACATTGTTTATAAAAAATGAAGTTACTTCATCCATATATAAGTAGAAAAAAAATTATGCTTGCAGGTTATTTTTTTTTATATTAATTAATAGTAAATCGTTAAATAGTATATTTTACTTCATTATTGACTTTATTGAGTTGTATTACCTAATTCTCTCATGTATTTCATTGTTTTATTATAGTTACATTTAGTAGATATTAATTATCAAAGATATGATTGAATATGTCCTCCTACGTTTCTTCTGCAAATGCAATATCAAAAAGAAATATGTTGTTAAAACAGAGGAATATGAACAACAAAAATCTAGAACAATGCTCGAGTATAATCAACAACCAAGCTAAAAGAAGAATGTTCACCCCACTTTCTGATGTTAAAACAAGACAAAGAGAAATCGCCTAACAATTAGATAATGGTTCTGTTTTAGAATTCAAACAAGACAAAACAAAGCACAAACACTACTAAGATCTAAGAGTCTGTTTCAACAATTTGTGGTACACGGTTATACTATGATAGAGTCTGAAAGACTATCATTTGTTAGGAACAACCAATCAAAGCTAAGAGTGGATAAGTACAACAATATTCGTCAACCAAATTCCACTACAGAGCAAGAAGGATCAAACAAGGGGAAAAAAGTTGTGTTACCCTTGACTTTTGTTGGAAGCACTAGATTTATGAATCAACTATATTTTGATGGAATGACTATTTACAGTAATGTTGTTTTCTCATATCTATTTTTAACTCTTACATGCAATCTTAAATGGCCAAAAATAAGAAGGGTACTATCTAATATGAATTCGATAGCATCTGATAGGCCAAACATAATCTCAAGGGTCTTTAGAATTAAATTTGATCAATTACTTTCATACCTAACCAAGAATCACTTGAATGGCAGGGTTATTGCATGTAAGTATATATCCACATTCTATTATTATGAGTTAATTATTTTGTATATGTATACAATTGAATTCCAAAAACATGGTCCACCACATGCAAATCTACTATTATTTCTGCACCCCAATAGCAAATATCCAACAGGAGATGACATTGATAGGGAAATATCAGCTGAAATATCATGCCCTATAGAGAACCCAAAATTACACCAATATGTGAAAGAACATATGATTCATGGCCCATGTGGAATAGCAAAAAAATCACTATCGTGCACGAAAACTGGTAAATGCTCATGGTTTTATCCTAAAAAATTTCAAGTCAGAACAACTATTTCTGAAGATTGTTTTCCTCACTACCATAGGAGGGGTAATTCCATAACTGTTATAAAGAATGATATTTCTTTATACAATTGTTTTTTGTTCCATACAACCCCAAGTTGTTATTTAAATATCAAGCTCATATAAATGTTTAATGGTGTAATAGAAGTACTTCTATCAAGTACTTATTCAAATACATCAACAAAGATTATGACAGGATTACAACCACCATAATCAATAATGATAATGAATCTTTTACATTACATGACCATGTAGATGAAATCAAACAATATCTCGATTGTAGAGATATATCTCCAAGTGAAGCATATTGGAGAATATTTTCATTTCCCATTCATGGAAGGAATCCAACTGTAGAGAGACTATTTTCCATCTTCCTGGAGAGAAGTTTGTGTACTTCAAGGATAATTATCACATTGAGGATATAATAGGGAAAACACCTATTACCGAATCCATGTTCACAAGTTAGGTGGGATGCAACAAAATACATAAAGAGGACAGAAGTTTAACTTATCCACAAATTGTTTCCAAGTTTGTATATGTCAAAAAAGATAGATCATGGAAACCAAGGAAAATGGGAAACATGTTAGTTTTGAAATGGTTGAAAAGCCAAGAAGGGGGGGTTGAATTGACTAATTAAAAATTTAGGCTATCTTTGCAAGTTAAAAATCACCTTTAATTGAATCAAATAGATCACCAAGTTAGGATGCAAACAGTACTGAACTGTACACTTTCAATCAATCAAAAACAGAGTTAACAAATTGATTTTACTAAACAGATTCTGTTTTGGTGTAATCAATCGATTGAAACAGAAAAATAGTTGACTGAAATACTAGGAAAAATGTAGAAATGCAAATTTGAATTTTAAACCAGAAACAATGCTCAAGAATGATCAAGACCAGTTCCAAAAGATTATAAAAACATGCTCAATGTTGCGGATGCCATGAAAACATGCAAGAACATGAAAAAGATGGTTAAAGCACAAGTTCTTTAAACTTTAAAATGAAAATGCAAGAGAGAAAGATTAAAGAAGAGAGGACACCACGAATTTTTATACTGGTTCACTCAAACCTGAGCTACATCCAGTGTGTCAAGGCAACCTTAGCTTGACTTTGCACTATTTCAAAAGTTTTACAAAGTATCCACCCTTACACTTCCAAAATATGCAAAAATACCACAAAAGACTCTTGAATCACACAAGAATCACACCAGCACAGCAAGAACCCTCTTGCAGACCTGGAAAACCACCAGGTACACACACAAAGCTTGAGAAAGATCAAACCTTAGTGGTAGCACAGCCTTGCCTACCACAAACCACTTTCTCTAAGCTTCAAACCAAGCCAAAAGCTCCAAGAATTGATCCAAGATCAATCTTCAACAGCTGCAACACGTATGATCACGAAGGAGAGAGTTTCCACAAGTTTCCATAACAAAATCGTGCTCTAAAATGATCAATAGACCTCTCTTTCGAAAATCACAACTTTTATAGTCAAACTGTTACGAAATTCAACAGGTTGATTTTCAAATCAATCGGTTGATTTCACTTGACTTAAGTGAAATTAGTCGATTAAAAACTAAATCAATTGATTGAATTTGTTTCAATTTAAGATTACTGCAACCAACCTTTTAACCTGTTGAAAAATCATTCAACAGACTAAAAGAGACATTTTAACCTGTTGAAAAACCATTCAACAGATTAAAAACACAATAAAGACCAAACTACATCCAATTAATGCTATAAGGTCTACAACATGAATTACAAACTACAAATACATTTTCATAATGATGTAACTACATGGAGAGCACACGTTCCAGCCTTGATCACCATGGATATCATCAAATCTCCTTTCCTTCATCATTGTAGGCTTCATTTCAATAGTAATGGCTTCAAGATAGTTCAAAAGAGCTTCATTAAGTCTTCATCAAATCTTCAAGAAGCAAACCACCTTGGCTTCACATGTCAACAAAACATAATTGAAAGACTAATACGGGTGAATGTTAACAGTAGTGAAAGGCCCATTGTGTTACGAAGATATTAGGATAGTCAAAAATAAAGTCTACCCAACTTTTAGAGATGTCTGTGAGGCATCTGGATTCTTAGCAGATGATAATGAATATATAGAAGCAATTAAAGAAGCAAAAGATTAGAGATCTGGATAGTTTCTAAGGAAACTATTTGTAACCATGTTATTTTATAATAGTCTAAATAGTGCACATCAAGGATGGGAAAAAAATGGGATTGGTTGTTTGATGGAATACTATACAAAGAAAGAATAATAGATGGCAATCCAGGTACAAACTAACTTTCATAGTAAATCATTTATTTATTATGAAATTATGTGTTAATAAATTCAAATATCATTAATGCAGAACTACAACTAAACAATGGGATCTTGAAAAAATTAACTTTGTGGGAAATCGAGCAGCTTCTACAAAATAATATAAGAACCTTGAAACAGTTTCAATTCATGGCTTATCCTGATGGATTTGTTACAACGCATTATGGCAATAGATTCATATACTCTGAACTTGATTATAATGTTAGGGAAGAATATAATCTATTCCAAATGAACTTCAATTACATGACAGGTAAATCGTTCTTATCCACATGATTCTAGTATTACTAACTAACCACTATAATTGTACAGGTGAACATAAGAAGATATTTGAAAAGATCAACAAGGAATTGATGAACACCATATTAGGAATGTTCTTTTTGTACGGCTATGGGGGAACAAGCAAAACATTCATGTGGAAAAACATTATCTTCAACATTACGATCACATAGGAAAATTGTATTAACAATTGCATCAAGCGGTATAACGTCTCTTTTATTACCTGGAGGAAGAACAACACATTCTAAATTTAGAATTCCAATTCCTAGACTAGAAAATTCAATTTGCGACATCAAATAGGGTTCTGATGCTGCACAACTATTAAAACAAGCTTATCTTATAATATGGGATGAAGCCCCAATGGGACACAAATTTTGTTTTGAAGCTTTAGACAGAACTTTGAATGACATAATGAAAGACCAGACAAAATGTAATCCAATTTTTGGAGGAAAAGTTATAGTCTTTTATAGTGACTTTAGACAAATTATACCAATCATTCCTAGAGGAACTCGATCAGACATTGTCCATGCAACCATTAATGCATCATACCTCTGGGACCATTCTTAGGTTTTAACATTAACAAAGAATATGCGGCTATTACAATCAACATTACAAACATCTACAACATCAGAAATTAAAGAGTTCTTAGATTGGATAGTTAAAGTAGGAGTTAGGAATTAAATGAAACTTCTTAAATTAAGTTGTGAAAGGAAGGAAAGAAAAATATAGGTTTTGTTAATATCACCTTATCACTTGTATGCTTGAGAGATGTTAGAGAATGTGCGTAGAGGTATTTAACAAGTAGGAATGACATAATAATAATTCTAATCAACTAATAAAAAGAACTTGTGCTTGGGATGGGAATTATGGGATTTTAACAAATCCCGGAATAGGATGTGATGCCTCAAAAGGGAATTGGTAATATATGTGTTGTGATATTTGTGTTATCGCAAGTATATTGGACTGCTGATATAAAGATTCATATTATGATGTACCTTTTTATTAACATTAAAGTGATGCTTACTTTCATGATGAAATGCTTAAATGTTTATGTTGATTGGTACTTAGGAAGATGTTATGAGGAATTTTGTGGTATAGGAACTGTAATCAAATGAAATTGGTGGGTTAGATGTATGAATTCAATGCTTGGATGTGCCAGAACTCATGTTGTTCTGCCTAAACCAGTAGAATCTAAATTATTGGTGTGGCATCTGGCGGCGGGGGATTACCGGTAGACGGTCTGAAGCACAATTTTTCCTGGTTGCGCTTAGGCAGTGCCAGGTGATAGTGTAGGGGCAGGGGTCCGTTGCTGATGGATTTGCATGGACGATCTTAAAGGCATGGTCAAGGATATGCTAAATTAGTTACGAGCGGGGAGGTTTGCAACGGAGATGTGAGATGTGTGATGGATGCAGGCAAGGAGGTCCGTATTTGTTGTACTCTTGTGTGGGGATACGAGCAGGGATGTTCGTATGTTTCGTGCTCACACTTGAGGCTGCTGTGAGCGGGGAAGTTCATAGTAAGTGTTCACACATGTTGGACAACGAGCGGATATGTTCGTAGAACTAGACTACGGGCGGGGAGGTTCGTGGGTTAGACCATGAGCGAGTAGGTTCATGGGAGCATGATAATCCCTAAAGACCAAGGTTGTAATTGGATCTTTCTCATATAGGTTACGAGATTGTGGTGGAAAAATTATAAAGAATTTAATAAATTAAAATTGGCTAAGATAGATTGAGTGAAGAGTAATTCTTATTATTCATTGATTATATTATATTTTTCTTTCTCAGCTCACTCTTTCTTTTTGTGTTTGGTGATGATCGTGTGACTTATCACGCGGGAGCAGATGTGAATCCAGGTAAGAGTGCCGATGCATATAGACGGAGTGGGACAGACGATGGGGGATTTTTCTCTACGTTATATTTATGCATTTTGTAATAAATTTTATGATACTTTTTTTCTATTATGAACATGTAATAAAGATGAGCAGTGTAATTGAACTGTAGCGAGATAAGTTTTAAATTTTCCCACGCTTGAGAACTTTATATAATATTTTAATTCCAAAAGGACTTTTATGATATATGTTTTATCTAGTAATATCCATCTAGGGTGTTACATACAATCATGTGATAGCAAACAAACAAGACTCTATGACTCAATTATCCAGATACATATAATAAGATCATATTCACTGGATGCCTGCACTTATGGTTAACCTCCAATCATCTAGGGTCATTATCCTGCCAAAGACTAGGGCCTCCTACTACTTTCACCACTTGAATCAGTTAGTCTATTAGTCCGCTCTACGTGAGACTAACTGATTCTTCAGAGTTTCAGGATGCAACCTTACTTGAATCCTTATCTAATTATATACACTACAACACCACCATGAAATCTCACCAAGAGATTCATGGAATTATGTCTATCTCATACCACTTTCATGTTTCTCATTATAATTTCATGCCAATGTCCCAACCAACCAACCAATTCATAATTATTTCAGGCCGAACACAATATATAACAGTCTCATTTCATGACATAAAACATACTTGGTATCACATCTTACACTTTAGGGAGCAAATCAATCAATCATGGAAGCAACCAAGTAATTTAAAACCAATTTGTTGTAAATCTCACTTAGGCTAAAGAGCTCTCGCCCAAGCGATAAGAGTCTCTCGCTCAAGCGATAAGAGTCTCTCGCTCAAGCCATGAACTCTCGTTTGGGCGAGATTGCAAACAGGGAGCATTGTAGGTTTTTGTGAGTTCTCGCTTAAGCGAGATCCTCTCGCCTGAGCAAGATGACTTGTCACTCAAAACAGAGGCTCGTCGCCTAAGCAACAACTCAAGCAGAAACCAGGGGCGATATTCTACTATTCTCACCTAGGTGAGGGTCACCCGCTTGGGCGAGAACAGTAGGTTCTTCTCCCTGCTCACGCATGCAACATCGGACAACCAGCCAGAAACATAAACAAATATTTTCACACCATCATGAACATCATTCAAGCATTAAGAGCACGAAATAGAACTATCAACATGCAAAATATTTTAAAAGCATGAAAACCCTAGCTTCCCTTACCTTTGAGTGAACTAAGCTTAAGAGAAGGAAACATGTAGTGGGAGGAGCACTAGTACCAGGAAGCTTAAAAAGCTGAAATAGAACATAGGGGGACGAAAATGAGACCAAGACTGAGATTAAGGTAAAACCAGAGCTTAGGAGCTGAAAACGGAAAGGAACAAAGGTTGAAAGGTTACTTACTTGGAGAAAACTATTGAATAGCTCGTAAGGGAAGCTTGCTCAAACCCTAGTAGAGCTCTGTTAGAGAAAAAGAGAGGGTAAGAGAGTTGTCTTAGGAGTGGGAGGCAGAATGGAAACCGAAAGGGCAGCTGGGGATTTTGGAGAACTTGGGGCTGCCCTTGGACCTATCTAAGAAGGTCAGACCCAAAACGTTTTTAAGACACAAAAGTGGGTCTCACAGTTTAAAAACCTTAAAATTAAATTAATTATTTAGTAAAATAAAATAATAAATCATAATTTGGTAAAATAATAAATCATAATTTTGTAAAATAATAATTAAAAAGAATAACTAAATAATTACAATAAAATTATTAAAAAAACATAATTAAGAAAACAATTACAATAAATTAAAAAAAAATACATACCAGATGTCGAATAATTTTAAAAACAAAAACGTGTTAGAGATGTAGGGTTTCACAATTAAAACATAGCGGAAGTTCAATAAATTAAAATTAATTGTCACCTCTACTTTGACTGGTAGGGACATTCATGTAGTTAACACATATATTTGTAGGTGCAGGATAACTCATTGGAGGTGAGGGACTCCCTTTTCTTATTGGAAAACAAAACCTAACATGCAAGATAGTTTTGTTGTTTTCGTGTAATAAGAAATGAGAAGTAGAACCCTGGATCTCATATATAAAAGGAAATTTGCAATGAAAAACAAAAATTTTGACGTAAATTAATTTTTCTTATTTACAAAAATGTTACTGTAACGTCCCATTTAATTAATGAGTATAATTAAAAGAAGTGTCACACAATTATAATATAACAGCGCAGTACTAGAGTTTACCATAAAGCCTTACAAACCAAGGCACCCCACGATGCCACCAAAAATAAAGGAAACATGTTACACAGTTTACTGGAATCATAGAGAAATGTAAAGACGAACAAGTACATGGGCCGTAGCCCTAAAGGTAACCCAAGAAGGACAGAAAACTCAGCCCAAGAAGACTAAGCAGCGGAATCGTCTCTCCCCTGTTGATCACGGTTACCTCTCGCATCTGCTCCCATCAATAAATTGATGATCATCGCAAAGGTAGAAGCACAACATACAAAGCAACCAACAAGAAAAGGGTAAGCTAGAGCCAACAATATTTTTATCATGCAATCAAAGATACCTTCATAGTCCAATATACATATACAATATACATCTACCACACAAACATGTTATGACCTTTCAATCAATACACTAAGACCCGACTCGACTCATCCGGATACATATAGACTGGTCAGATTCAATGGATGCTTGCACTTGTGGTGGATACCTCTGCTCACCCCGAGCTATGTGTTACAAGTGTTACAATGAATCAATTTCCCTCACCACAAGGTTAGCCCTTAATGAATTTTAGGCCTCCTGCTACTCTCACCACAAGAGTCAGTCCGCTCTAAGTGAGACTAACTGACTCCTTAGAGTGTCAGGATGCAACCTTACCTTGAATCCTTACCAGACCATATAGATGGGGCACCACCATGGACACCCCACTAACAGGGGCCATGGAATTACGTCTCGACCACTGAAGCGCGGCCCTGAAAGTCTCACCTAGAGACTCCAAGGAATTACGCACTGACACGGACCAACATATATAAATAACCAAGAAATAAACACATACATTATACATATAATTTCATACCAACATCCATAACCAACCCTTATTTCTCACGGTTAAATCAATACCAACTCGTCATTACCAATCATGAGTAAAATGCTTCCTCTCATACCAATACCATGCCACTGGGTTACCAACCATCAAGGTCCATTGTTGCTCATGCCAAATTCGTGACCACACACACATATATATGTATCCAACTTCTCATGTACAACTCATATAGAAATCATGCCAAGCTCACAATCCCCCACATATAATCCCCTCCCAATCATGCATACTCATTCCCATTAAGCCATCATACAATAACCCATATAAGCACAATTTAAACATCCAAGCATAGAGGGAAAAACAACTCGGGACGCATCCTCGCCCAGCTCTTCGCTCAGGCTGGAGGGTCTCGCTCAAGCGAGAATGACTCTCGCTCAGGCGAGCTCCCCTCCGCCTAAGCGAGACGTTCGCTCGCTCAAAATGAGGGTTTGTTCGCTTGAGCAACGACTCGCATAGAAAACCCTGGGTGAGCCTCTGCTCATCTCGCCTAGGCGAGGCCAGCTCGCTTGGGCGAGATAATTAGTGTTCGCCACTGCTCGCATCTGCACAACACATACACACATACCAAACAGAAACTCCAGACAGTCCAGTCACTCATGGCAGCACACAAACTCAAGGAATCAATGAAACTACAATGGTACAAGTCAAAATCACACCATACAAAGAGGTTCTAGCTTCCCTTACCTGGAACGAGCTATTTTTAATGCCTCGACACCGAACAGCGGAGTACCACAACTCTAGGAGAAGATCACAGAACTGGAAAAAGTGAACAGAGGGCGTTTACTACTGAAGCTCTAACACTACACACGGAAATAGGACCAGAGATTTAGAAGTATGGGTTGGGAATACTTACGTGAGTCAAGAACGGAGTCAAGTGGAACGTGAACTGAAGGTATGCTTTGGAACCCTAGCAGAGGTGGCAGCAGCTCTAAGAGAAGGGGATCTGTTTTTACGAAAGTGAGCACAAGTTAGGGTTTGGGCGCTTTAAGTCAAAAATCGAATTGGGTCAACCCCCTTAGACCCATAAGATTGGACAGTCTATAGAATAAAAGGGGCAAAATTAATTGGGCCTTACAGTTACCACATATTTTTACTACTTCTTCATCGCTAGATGTAAATTAGATAACACAAATTATTACTACTTTTATGTTAATGGTAACATCGCAAAAACTGGATGTACATATGAACATCATGTCTTTAGTTTGAATTTGTCTAAAGTGAAAAGTGATCCGAAGCAAATATTTCCATAATTGAAATACAATTGCCATTAAATATTTGAAGAAAAATAATTTTAACTCTGTCACAACATAGAGATTGTTTGATGTGAGCTTTGGAAAAAAGGAACTTCTTTTGCATATTAAAGTAACAAAGATTCCTAACAACATATAATAAACAAAAAAACGTTTTCATGCAGTACAAAGTTAATTTAAATTTATACACTTATCATCTAAGCATGTCTATACTTTATCGGATATAAAATAAGAATGCTTATCATCTGACTTGCAAAACAGTCACATCTTACATGCATGATTTGTTATTAAACTAAAGCTATTTATAAAAATAATATTTTATAATAGTACTTTTATATTAAAAAATATTACTAAACAATTTAATAACATTTTTAAAAAATATTTATGCTATTAAAAATAATTAATAACATAGACTATAATGTTACTAAATTATCATATATATATATATATATATATATATATATATATATATATATATATATATATATATTCTTAATTAAGAAGAAGCTTTTGCCAGAGTCAATAATAACAATAGAACCAATTAAGGGTGAACAGCATGAAGACAGTAAAATAACGGGGAATAAGACGCTCTAACGAGCCATGAACACATTTCTGATTTTCTGGAGAGTAAAAGTAGGAACAACAGAATTTTTTAAGGAACGTAGGTACCATCAGCCAAACTATATACCATGACTTCAAACCAAATAATTCAAGTTTGACTTCATTCATCAATCATGATAACTCTATGATTTAGGTTTGGTTTTCTTCTTGAGTCCGAACAAAATAATTCAAGTTTAACTTCATTCATCTACCATATAATAAGTTTATAATTTAAGGTTTAAGGTGTATTTTATAAATACAAACAATATTTTTTTATCGGCAAAAAATAAATACAAACAAAATAATCAAATTTTCCGGCACCCTCTTAATTTTCGTCTGTAATGTTATAAATATAAAAGTTTCTACTTTAAATTGAACAATACAAAAGTAAAAACTGTTTTTGTATTGCACAATTCAAGAAAAATTCTGAATTATTATGTCAAGTTCTTTTCTGTCACTCCGATGGCTTCCAACGTTGACACCACCGCCTGAAAGAATAATATAAAAATAATTGAAGTTTATCGTCATTCATATACCATAATAAAATATTGAGATAATGATGCGAAAATGACATTCATTCTCATTCGAAATTTTAATATAATTGGATAGTTAAATTATAAAAAGGAATGAATATAATTTTTTAATTTAATTATATTAAATTTTTTTAACGTGTCAAACATGTTTGTCGTAGATATCACAAAATTTATTTGCGTCTCCAATATATTTTTCATCTTATCATAATTTTATGCAATTATGTTCAACTAATGTATGTCAATTAAATATTTTTCATGTCTCACATTTGAATATTTCTATTCTTTTCTAATATTTTTATTTACTGTGTATTTTCCTTTAACATGAGAATGTTTAAACTTTCAATCTAAGTGTTCAATAGCATAAACCTTTCATTTACTAGATAATACAAATTTTTGCTTCATTTGAAAAACTATTTTGTTTCACTAAACAACTGTTATTTCTCAACCATTGACTATGTTGATATTTAAACTTTTTTTTAGATCTCTAAAGTACTTTTCATTTAAATCATACCCTTAATTATACATTTTTTTCCTTTATATGATTTTATTCAATAGTTTCTCGAATTGTTTCTAACACACACATTTGATAATTTTTTAATATTTTTATTTGTTGCTTATTTTTATCATGTAAAATATTGTTTTGATATATTTTATGTGATTATTTTTTATTTTCTAACTCGTTATTATACTGTAATTTTGTTACTATAGTTGTATAAATAAAGTTTATTACTATAATATAAAATTTTAATGTAATTGTCATGAATTTCTTTTATCGCAATCCAACATATATTGAAGTTCAAAAGATACAATATCTGTAACATCTCATTTAATAGTCATGTAACTACTAAACACAATATTAGAAAAAGATTCTGCAAAACAGATAGTAACTACAATATTTAAAATATTGTTACCGTCATCCCAAAAGAACAACTATAGCAGATATTAAAAATGTACACAACTAGTCCTACTGAACAAAAACTACACTTAAGCATCCAAAAGAACTATCTTTTCTTAGTGCCAAGCTCTATTGATCAATATCATGACTACTCCTAAGTGGAGCATCCTCACCTGCAAACCTATCTGCTCAGACAATTATGTCATCATCGCAAAAGGTAACAACCAACTACAACAACAAATAAGAAACAAAGGGTAAGCTCATAATTATCATGCCAACACACCTCATACATGACCATATGTCCATATGAATAACAAACATTGACTCGACTATCCGAATACACGTATCAAACATCGGATCCCCTAGTGGTCTACACCTGTGAATGATTCCTAAACTCTGGAGAGTTTAGCCTCAATTATCACCCAACCATTAACAAGGTAAATCCCTTTCACGCCTAGGACTTGATCAAATCCAAAGGCTAGGATCTCCATCATCTTTTCACCACATAATGTACTCTACTCTACTTGAGTTTGAGTAATTATTAGAGAAAGGATACCAATCAAAAAATGAATCATTACGTTAATGCACACACTACACTTCCACATAGAATTTCTCCTTCAAAATTCTCTATACATGACCAAAACAAGACATATCTAACTCATAATCAATTTGTTCCAAGATAACATATATTCCATAGAATTCAAACAATCATATTAATTATACTCACATAGATAAAAACAAGCAGTGAATCAGAATTGGCAGCGCTCAGTGCCAAACTTCAGCGTTGAGTGCCAATTGCCTCGCAATTTTCAATGCTTAGCGTCAAGTCCAACACTTAGCGTCCTTAAATTAAAATCCTCCCAGACCTGCAGAGGTCCCAGGGCTAAGGCACCGCCCGACCAACGTTGAGCGCCATTTGCCTCGCATTTTTCAGCGCTCGACACCGCTCGGCCAACGCTGAGCGCCATTTGCCTCACATTTTTCAACGCTCAGGCACCGCTTGGCCAGCGCTAATCGTCATATCAGAAGATAGCACAATTTTGGTTTTTGGGCGAATTCGATACCTGAATAATTCATGACTCAAATTGATATTTCTACCACTAGTACTGAATTTTTAAAAGGAGGTTTACGTTGCAATAGTAAATACCAATTGGGGTCCTAAATCAAAGGCTCTTCTACTCATTTGCAACAGGAATTCCCACAATGCAGTTCTAATTCAATTCACACAAGCACATCCAATTTTTATCAACAAACAACAATGAGCCTTTAAATTTTAAATGTCAGTGAACATGTGAAAGCATTCATTAGACCTAACAGTAATTAGCTTCCCTCACCTGATCGAAAGCCTCAACACCAATAGTGACTCTAAACTCTCGTTTTGCTACTTGACGCGGAATTCAACCTAGATAGTACTCAAACAGAATCAAGGTATCCCATCAAAACCATCGATCATAGGAAAATCACATGGCAACCTCAGAATCTACGAACGATCCTTCACTGGCCGAACATAAGGGAAAAAAATTAACATAAAAGGGAATTGATCGGATGAACTTCGAGATCTCTTTGTGACAATCACTCTTGTAGTCTTTAATTATCAAATAGAGGAGAAAATTGTGAGATATCTTAGAGAGAAGGCAAAGGTTTCCTAGAACATTGTTTCTAGAGAGTTGAAGTGTTTTTAAGTAATGAGACCCTTTTATGAAATTTATATTTATAATTAAGCATTTATTTATTAAAATAATATTAAGGTCTCATTATTTAAAAAAAAAAAACAACATTGTCACTCTTAAAAATAAGATTTTCTAGGTTCTCATAATATCTATGTTAAATTTTTATTATTATTATTAGTTTAATCTATGTTCTTTGAATGATTTTGATCAAGTGATGTATTATAACTTTTATTAGTATATAAAAAGAGATTCAATAAAATTTAAAAAGTTGCAATAGACAGACCTTTAAAATATATTTTAATTTGAATATTTCTTTTCCTTTTATACTTTTTTAAAAGTATTTTTAAATTTTATCAACTAGGTTTCATTAAGGTCTGCAAATTTAATAAATGTTTTGATTCTCATGAAATGTTATTTGGTATTCTAATTTGAAATGTATACAATTATAGTTTCTTTATAAATATTTGATATCGAAGGAACAACCCTCCTCTTAATATTGAATATTTGATAATATTATGTTTCTTTTACCGTAATTTTTTTTATTTTTTTTGTAAAAATTAATTAATTAATATTGAAATAGTAAGAAAGCGGGTATGGATACGAGTATATACCCGTTATCCGGTTTGCACTAGTGGAAAATGTGAATATAACAACGACATATTACATCATTTATTAAAAAAACGATGTAATAAAAAATGCGGTGGCAGTTTCGTAAATACTTAAACAATATAACATCGGTTGTGCAAATAACCGATGTGGTATTAGTTTTTATTCAAACAACACGTCTTTCCCTTCTTCTCTTTCGGTTCGAATCCTCTTTTCTCTCG
>Ga0209589_1008458_pt1 | contig 16032 bp, 7 predicted proteins | sample CowpeawhiteBW_FD_187525 | JGI IMG/M metagenome (GOLD analysis project Ga0209589, IMG submission 187525) | Root nodule microbial communities of legume samples collected from California USA - Cow pea white BW (SPAdes) (version 2) | ecosystem: Host-associated > Plants > Roots > Nodule | place: USA... | reverse complement strand
TATATATATATATATATATATATATATATATATATATATATTCAAGTATATATGTATTGAGGAAATAGAGTAATCAATGTAGTGTTCAGATGAAATTATTTCATTAACAATCAAAATCTGAATTAATTCTTTTCATGTAATTCAGTAAAATTGTCATCTGAATTCTACTTTTTACATGTTGAAATCACTGTAAATAATGACAAAACGTATTTAGAGACAGGTGTAATTGAATGCCTAAATATAAATATATATTATAACTTATTTGACTAGCAAAATTATAATTTAACTTTAAAGAAATATTTTTAAAAATGAAATAAAAATTTATTTTTATGACTAATTAATTCTTATTATAAGTAAATGCAACATAGATAAATTATCATTCAATCTTAAATACATTTAAGTTAGATAAAAAAACATACCAATTTTGTTTAACATAAGTATGTTAAACACAAAAGTCATTTTGTGTCATTAAAAATTGTGTTTTTTTTTATTCATGTTTTTATTATGATTAAAAGTTAGATATGATATACATTAGACATTATTTTTTTAGTTTAATATCTTACATGACATTAGACAATTTTATTTTATTATTTAGTTTTGGATATTATTGTGATCATTTTGTATCATTAAATAATTTTATTTTTTGGTCATCTTGAATTATGTGTCACTTCTGAGAAGTTAGATATGACATAATATTAAATAATTTTGTTTTTTTGATTTAGTGCATGATGAAACATTAAATAATTTTATTTTATTTTGTTTAGTTTTGGATTTTGTAACGATTATTTTGTGTCTTTAAATAATTTTATTTATTTGTTTAGTCTTGAATTGTGCTTAGAAGATAGAAGTGACATAACACTAGATAATTTTATTTTTTGATTTAGTATGTGATCTAACATTAGACAATTTTATTATTATTATTATTATTTTTGTTTAGTTTTGGATTGTCCAATAATATTTTGTGTCAATTAATTAATTATATTTTTTTGTCATCTTGAATTGTGTGTCATTGTTAAAAAATTCAAAAATTAGATGTGACATAATATTAGACAAATTTATTTTTGTTTTTGTTTTATTTAGTGTGTGATGTAACTTTAAGCAATTTTGAATTTTGGTTTAGTTTTGGATTTTATAGTGGTAATTGTATGTCATTAAAGAGTTATGTTTTTTAGTTCAATTTTGAATTGTGCTTAGAAGTTTGATTTAATATGGCTTTAGATAATTAATTTTTTTATTTTATTTAGTGTATGATGTAATATTAGACAATTTTATTGTTTTGGTTTAGTTTTGGATTACATAGTATTCATTTGTAATTCATACACTTATTAATAATAATAATGATATTATTATCATTATTATAATAATAAATTCATCTTATTTTACTAATGTTTTTTTTTTGTTAATATATACTTTGAATAAGTGATTTCCATGAAAAAAATTGAATTATAATTATCAAATTTTATTTATTTATCATTCTTTATATTGAAAATAATTTTTAATTCTAATATATTGTTAACCAATCTAATATTGTCAAGTAATAAACAAATTATGTTTATTTCTATTAAATTTCTTTAAGTTCTTTGTTCATACATTACAAATCGGTGATCATCTTTATATTATTTATTTGTTAAGTGACTATTAGTTTTTTATTTTAGTTGTTCTTTATACATTATTTATAAGTTTAATTATAAGCTATAGTTTAATAATTTGAAAACAAAAAATACTCCCATCATAAAGAAAACATGTATTTATTTTATATTTACCTTTTAATTTATTTTACTATTTTTTTAGTCCAACACAATAGGTAAATGTCTCAAAATAAAATATTAAATGAAATTACAAATACTTAAACATTTAGAGATTAAATTTAAAGGAAAAGTGAGGAATAAAAAATTACAATCAAGTCTAATATTCTATTATTTTGTAGTTGACCTTTAGTATATTAGAGATATATTTAATATCTTCTTTCAGTTTTTTATTTTATGATTTTCGGTTGCTTGAATTTTCCCTTTATATTCAAGCACATTTCTTTTATTTTAGAATAATTCAATAAAATATTTCTCTCAAGTTTTGACTTACCTGTGTTTCATCAAACACTTATATCTTATTTGAGCATTTTTGTTATTCATCCAAAAAATTACAATACAAGAAAATTTATAATCAGATAATATATTATAGTGACTACACTTTGATACTAGTTTACCAAACTAATACAATAGTCACTAAAAAATTATAATTTATCATTAAATTGGTTACTAATTAATTAGAAATCTATTTAGAAACTAATTCATTTGGAAACCAAAACTTTGGTAACTAATTTCTATTGACAAATCTTCTTTCTTAGTCAAAATCTTAGTAATTAATTTTGAAGACTAATTTAATGATCAAATTATATTTTTTTAATTCATAATAATGACTATTTTAATAATCAATAACTATAGTTACTAATGGTGTTACTATAATTGGTTATGTTTAAGAGTTTTCTTATATTTTCATAAGAAGATTTTAATTTATGTTAAAAATTTTAAAATAGCATTAAAGTTAACACGTAAACTCAATAATATTTTTTTTTTAACCATAATATAAACATCTATCACGTGTTCAATTAAAAATGTCATATTGAAGTGAAAATAGTACTTTATTTATTTTCTTTGTCGGGATGTGCATGTACGCATAAAAGTTTTTATTGACACTTACGTTGTTATGCATGTCGTGAGTTGTACTGTATATGTATTTGAGCGAAGGTAGATTACTTTATTTAACTTATATATACAATAATTTATTATTATTATTATTATGATAGAATAAACCCAAACTATAAATTAATAAGGATTGAAAACGTACGTTACCTAATACTTTTATATTTTAATCATATTTATTTCTAATAAATATAAATAAATATAATAAACAAAAATATAATTTATATTTTAATCATATTTATTTATAATAATTAATTATATATTAAATTATTTATGTATTGAGAAAACACAGAGCAATCAATGTATAGTGTTAAGATGAAATTATTTCATTAACAATAAAAATCCCAACTCATTCTTTTCATATAAATTCAATAATTGTGATGTTTTTGTCAGTTAATAAAACAATTTCACATGTCAGTTAAACTTATTATGAAAAACTTAATTTATAATTAAATAATAATATTAATTATAAAACGAATATTCACAAATGACATTTAATTTTTGTTTGTGGTTTTAGTTTTACAGTGTGTGGTGTCAGTGTATTGTGATAAATCTGACATTGATATCTTTTGGAAGAAGAAGTTATGGAAACAATGAATACACCTGTATAAAATAAATTATATGAGTATATCTGTTGTCTGATAGTGAAGGGGTTACATGCAATTCTCTCTATCATTCTGAAACCATGCTTTTGAGTTTTTCATAAAATCCAAATCTTTTCCTCTATATTCTATCCCTATGAACAGAAGCAAAGAAACAAAAAAAACCCCTCTTCATTTTTTCAACTTTTTTTTCCCTCCACTTTCTTTCTTTTTCCTTCTTTTGCATTGATAAACTAAACCTAATTGCCACCACTTCATACCAATCAACATAAAGCACTCCTTCTCCCATTTGCAACCTTAAAGAACATAAAAACAACCCTTCCTTTTTAGATACCAAGTTGTGCAATGAACCACCTTAATAAGACAATATCTTCTTTACTCATACCTTTGTTTTTTTATTCCTTTTCATTTTTCACTCCACACTCCACTTGCAACCACACAACCACTACCAACATAAATGCAACTCAACAACCTCTTTTCTTTCTCATTTGTGTCCACTTTAATTATGATTTTGTAGAGTCATTAATCAAGGTATGTCAGGTATTTATATATAGATATATATTGATATATATATATATTAAATGTTAGCAAACAAGAAGTAATATATATACCTAACTAGGCATACATAGAGTTAATATATTATGGATATTTTATCTACATATATCAATGCCATATGTAAAATACACATGACAACATGAACCTTTTCATAAAATGCAATTTTTTTTTTCTATTTCCTTTTTAGCTAAAGTAGGAGCTTTCTCATCTTGCATGCACATTAAAACTAAATTTTTACATTTACAGACATAAAAGCACTAGAAGGCTGAAAAGAAAAATAAATAAACATTTTTTTTTTCAAGAAGACACTGGCATTCATCATGGTAAAAAGCAGCCCACCACATATAACAAGCTTCTTAATTTTCAAGCTAATGGATTTTTAATTACATCTCTCAGAAAGTTGAGAAATGATTCTGAGAATGTTGGACCACTTGCATTTCTGTGGTTGTTTGGCATGAGTTGTCATCACCGATCAAGGTCCTGTTTCAGTATTCCAAGAGAAAATTGTTACGAAGCATAAATAAGAGATATATATAAACTTAAAAGATAAGATTAAATCCTCCTAATAAAAAAAATAAATACATAAAATAAAATGGCAAAAGCAAATGACAAGTATAAAAGAGACATCAAAACATTATAGAAAAACAACAACATTGTACTCATTGAAATTAATAAAAAAGTTATGTTTCATTTTTAAGACTTTCAAATTTTACCATGATTTTTGTTAATAACTTACTCTCGTGGTCTTGATGCCCAGAGAGAACTAAGGGCTCGAAGACGACCATAGTATTCTCCGATCACAATGAAACATCGTGCTGCTTGACGAACTGTGAGTAATCGACATAACTGATGAAGAGTTTGTTGCCTCAAATTATCAGCCTTCAATTCATAAATAAACATCAACCCTTAATAAATCACCAAATAACCCAAGTACAATTAAGAAATTAATTAAGAATTAATATGTATCTACATGTGCATGTATTAGAAATAAATGTACATCTCTTGCAAGTTAAGTTACAACAGTCACCAAAAAAAAAAAAAAAAACTTGCTGAAGCAATTATTGGTCTCTAACAAGAGAAAGTGTTTGTTATTTTCTAAAAAAGTACTACAATACTTTGTTAAGAATAATGGGGAATGGTATTCTATATATGTACCTAGTTAAATTAAATTCAAATATTGGATAGAGTCAAAGAAGGGTTCAAATTGGTGAGTTTGGGTAATCAATAAATTTCATTGACAGTCACTAATCATTGAATAAAGAAGTATAATTTGTTTTCTGCTACAACCCTGCAATTTAATAAATTAGAAAACACGGTGACATTGTCTTTTTAAAATGGTAATGATGATAATTCTATCAAGTTTTCTTTTTCAATGTAGCCCATCGCTTTCTAAAACCAACTTCTGACCGAGACATTTAAAATGGAAAAACTTCATCAGATGCATATAAACCCAATATTTTGATAAAAAAGAAGGTTCTAACTTACAAGAAAACGAAAGTAATTGGCAAGAAACAATATACTTAAGAGAGACGTGATGACCGAGAAGTTAAGATAATTTAAGTAACATAGCTAGTTATCTGTATATATATAATTAAGCCAAAAAAAAAATCACATTGAATGAAAGCAACACATGCAAAAAATAGATGAAAATGGGGGAGGAATTAATTATTATTCTCAAGTTCAAACAAATGAAGTGATCATCAAAAGAATATTAGCTATGATAAACAGCACAAATGTGAGGTCTAAAATAAGCAAAAAGAGATATATGGACTAGAAAGAAAGTAGCATTTCAACTGTTACTAACTAATCATGGACTCGTTTCTTTATTTATGCAGAAACAGTTAAAAGCGTAATAAAGTGTCATAACTATCCTATAAATCTTTTCCAAAAGTCAAAAGAAGGTAAAAGATGCCATAGCCCAAGTGCAATTAACATGGTTTCCATTTTCAACTAGCAAGTTTATAAGCCAATAGGCATCTAAACCATAAAAATTAGAATGGACAAGTCACACACATTCAAATCAAATTTTGACAAAAACCACAGAAAATCATTAGTTAAACAGAAACTGCATCATGTCACACATATTGAATTCACCCCAGAAGAAAAAAGAAGAACTTGACCAACCAAATCTGTTAAAAAAGAAAACTTTTAAGTCATTGTGTAATACATTTCTTTACTTTATTCTGTGTTATTGATTAGAATGTGTGAAGTTTGTTTTACCTGACGAACAAATCCTTCAAGATTGGCTAGTTTGCTCATGGCAACCACCATTTGTTGCACACCATCAACAACTGGGCCTCCAGCAATGGTGTCCACCAGAGATTGCTGCAACTGTTCAAGGCCCTGAGAGAGTGCTTCTTCTGCTTGCTGTGAGGAATGTCTCAGACCATACATTCCCATTATCTGTTGCTCAGCCAGTGGCTCCAATTGTTGTATCAGCATCTGACCAAAACAAAAAACAACAACAATAATAATAATAATCCTTGGATACAGTACAGTGCTTAAGAAATTAAGATTTATAATATTTGATGAGTCTTTGATGAGGTATGGTAATGGTAATTACTAATTAGTAAGATTAGTAATTGTTGGCTGCAAAATTTCCCTACGACATTGGAACAGTTATTCACTGCCACAACCACTGACATGGGACAAATTACTAATAACAGTAAAGCAATGCTGTTACCGAAAAAGTTGTTTATCTCGTTCTCCAAAAAACTGATATTCTCAATTTCCAAAATCCAAAGAAAACGACTCACCCTTGAGACTTGGAGTGACCAAATAAATGACCATGTTCCTTGTCTATACCATTAATTATCTTTACCACATTAAGCAATATATGGATTCCACAAACTTTGCACTCTTTGTCATCACTGATATGAATATTGTTTTTACTGATTTTTTTCTTTATGCATAGTGCACACTCACCGTGATGAGATCAGAGGGTCTAAAACCACCAATCCAGAGGAAGCAACGTTCAGCTTGGGAAGTCCACATGCCATTGATAAGGTGAAACACATCTGATTTTGCAGCCACACCCTTGAGCCTGAAAATCTCATCATAGTGGGAGAGATATCCATCCACCATCACTCTCATATCACTATCTGATAAGGGTACTTGCAACCCGTTACGAAGCTCCCCCATTAGCCTGTGATCTTCTTCTAACCATCTTCCATATTCCATGTCAAACATTGCGGCTCCTGCTGCATAACAAAACCATTCTTGTTACTTATCATTACTTGATCAATAATTGCTGTCATTGATTATATCAGTAGTATACATATTAAACTGCAATATAAAATATGTGTGGTGCTGCTTCAAATATTGTTCTCATATTATATACATATTTTACTTGCTAATACTATATTTTTTACTGTTGAAATGTTGGTTGATTTGGTGACCGGTTGAATGTGACCACTAATGAAACAATCAGCACTATTTTATTTCCTGCATAGATCAATTGATTAATCATATTATGTAGTGCATTTCCTTTTCATTAGAAAGTGTGATTCTATTTATAATGATTTAAAACTATTATATTGTCTGATATCAGCTTTTTACTCCAAAATCGTATTATTTTACCATAAGTCGAAAAGAGCAGTATCAGAATGGAATAATTCTCTTCTCTGAAAAGCCGAAGCACATAAAGTGGCTTTTATAGTTTATATAATATGTTATGAAAAGGTCGTACGTCTAGACATAAAATATGTTAGCGTTATCAAATTCAAACATTGCCCTTTTGATTTTATTATTCAAACACGAATTATCTAGCCACAGATTCTGGTCAAATGCAGAGACTTCATTACAATTTGAACGAGGATATCAAAAAATTGAACTTTGAATTTTATTTGGTATTCCAAAGATGTGTTCTACTTAAAAACTATGGTAATAAGCACTTTAATCTTTCTCAGTTTGTGGATGGAATTAGAAAATGGTACTTCATTTCAAATCAACCAGATAAACTCACCAGAGCATACATTGCTTCCAACACCACCACAATCCACGAACAAGCCCTACAAATTATAACAACTCAAATAATAATCATTAAAAGTATAGAAAAAAAGTTAAATACAAAATAAAATGTAATACATTACTAGAGAACCTGAGAACGTGCTCTTTGGAGTTCTTGTTCTATCTGGGTAAGCTTTAATCTACTTGATTCTAGTTGCTGCACATAAGCCTGTTCCACACACAGAAGAAAAATGCAGTAAACTATGTATCTCTTTTGCAGTTACCACTTTCTGAGATATTATATATGTTCATTTATCAACAACCAAATGAGTTTGTACACAATTTGAAGGACACACCTTTTTCCTGAGACGGCTTTTCCTTGCAGCCTCTCTGTTTTGAGCTAAACGTCTTAGTGTCTGAGGACAGCAACAAAATATTACATTATATTCTATGTAAAACCTCATAATGAAAAAATAGAGAGAAAAAAGAAAGACATCGGAAAAGTAGTTAATCACCTTTGCATCAAGTGGTTTCTCTGATGTTGAACCAGCTCCCTTTCTCTGCAAGAGAAAAGATCCAGAAAACATTATTCAAAAGACATTGATGATTTCAGAAGGGGAAGAAATTAAGACACTGAGATGCAGAGAAATGTTCATATGCTCAACACAGTGTAGAACTTAGGACTACAATACAAACCAGAAAATGTGATCATATTAGTGACTAAATAAATGAGGGAGGAAAAGAAGAAACTGTTAAATATCACTCAACTTCATCACATCTATCTGAGTTTTAGCAAAAACATTAATCCAAAACAAAACATGACACATTAGAGTGCTCACTCTGGGAAGCATTTCTGAATCCTGAGGCCCCTTGGGCCATTTCTCTAGAGTCATGCAATCATCAATATGATATGGGTAGCAAAAAGCATCGTTACCATCCATTGTTTTGGTGTATACTTTGGTTTAGATTTCGAACACCAAATTTGACTCTAGATAAGAACCCAAGTTTTCTCTATATTGAGCGAAGTGAGGGGGTCACTTTAATGAGAAACGTTGATAAGTACTGAAAAGATTCTCAATTTGTTTTTTGTTCGTACTTTGTCCACATCCCTCTCAGTATATCTCTATCATATTTCATGTCAGACATTCATCAGAAAATCGTTCAGGAATCAGGAAAACTCTGTGTTCTTTTGATTTTCTGAAAGCTGTTGGGATCTGTGCCTTCTCTGTGAAGATACAAGAGAGAGAGAGAGAGAGAGAGAGGAGGGACAGATCAAAACAGTAAAAATAGCATTTAAAAGGCCAACTTTCCCCGAGTTTTGGGGATATGGAAAGAGAGAACTGAGAGATTAACAGTGAAAAACAGTGGTTTAATGACCTTTCTTGAGGTGTAGACCCTATTGAGAGACCAACTGGAGTTTAGTCTCCTGGAAAGACTACTTTATAGCATGGTGAATTAAGATTCAGATAAAAGTGCTCATATTTAGTAAATGATGGTATTTTCAACAAGATTGGTTTGAAAAAATTAATTTTTTGAGACAAAAAAGAAAAGAGACTCTGAATGAGAGAGATAGAGAGAGACCTTTTCTTGTGATTTGGCTGCTGATTGATTCTGTGAAGAGGGTGTTCTTGCGGCATCACTTGCCATATCCTGTTGAAGTTGCTGTCTTTGCTGCAGATGCTGCTGATCAAAAGCCTGGTGATCTGAAGAAGATGCCTTTTTACTCATGGGAGATTCTGCCTCAAGGGGGGGCTCAGTCTTGCTGGAAAGACCTGAATCAGTGCTTTCCCCTCCTGACTTTGAACCACCCTGTATGTGGAAAGCCACCAATTTTTTTTGATTCAGATAAAAAGATCAAACTTTGGTGCAGAAGAAATAATATCAAATTATTACAAGGCTCAGGATTTGGAGAATATCATTTTCACAATAAAAAGGGATATAAAATATTGAGATTTCTTGAACTTGTAAGCATAAGCAATTAAGCATGTTTAAATAAATGGTCAAAGATGAAGAAGTAGTAGGAGACTAGTACTCTTGGGGTTTGTTGGAATCTCATTGGCCATGAAGGGAACATTTCCAGTGTAGCTGCAGGTCTGGCTGTGAATAAAGCTGCAAGAATCACAAAAGCAAAATCTCAAGAGGATCACCAAACCGAAGGGGTTGAAGATTACCAAAATAAAGACCAGAGGACTTTCAATTTCAATTATAACAACAAAAAAAGGCAGAGGAACCTAATCCAACTTTTCATCAGTTATGGAGTCAGTAAATCATGCAAAGAGGTCAGTTTCTAAGATTGTAACCCCACGCCATCCAAGTCTATTGTCTCAGAATCATTATTGTATCGGAAATGGTAACCCCCCACTGCGCATTCTTTAGACATATTCAAACTTCTTATCCTTCACCCCCCACCACCTCTTTTTTCTCTCCATGCTTTTGGAAAGAGTTGGTTATGCTTATCAAACGTCAGAAAAAAAGCACCACTGATGAAAACGGAAACATACATGCTTTGTCATCATCATTTCTACCCTTAACTCCATGCAGAACAATTGCTTCCTCCAGCTCCCCAAAATCAAAAGCAGATCCTTGATTGCTAAGAAACAAACCAAAACAGAACAAACAAAGTTTCAAATCAAACAAACCAATCATATCTGTTCAACAATGAATCACCATAAACATATTCCTTAAGAATTCAGCTATAACTGAAAAAGTCAAAGGACGATATTATTGAGGAATACATTAAGCTTGATACTGGAGTAGTAGTGTTAATTCCATGAAGCACTCCATAAGGGATGTGGTGACTTGAAGGTCCCGACTCAGACAAACCGAGTTCTCCTATTCTGTGGCTCGCCATGCAAACTTGTTTTATACCATTATATCATCTTCCTCTGAAACCGAAACATTGCTGTGATTCAAATTGAATTGCTAAAGCTCAAGAATTTTGGAAAGTGGCTGTGTTTAGTGTTTTGGATAAATATGAGTGTAAATAGAGAAGGTGATAGAGCAGGGAAAGATCAAGGCTTTCTTGTCAAAGTAATATGTTCCAGTCTTTTTCTCAGATATGATCCTCTTTGCAACTTTTTATCTTTCATGGGGTGTCTCTATCTCTTTCTTTTCTCCTTCTCAATGAAGAAACCTGATTGATTAGTCTGTTTGGGTTGCTTTATGGGTTGAAAACATTTGAGATTGAGAAACTCATTCTGTGGAACCCAACATGTTGTCTCATGCTCTCTTTGGAGTTTGGACTTGTGGGGCTTCAAAGGTGGCTCAACCAGAAAAACTTGAATAAAACCAAAAAAAAGTAATAAACTTGAACAGGTGGGGTCTGCTGCAGGAACCCACTAGATCACTGACTCCTACTCCACTCTCTCTCTCTCTCTCTTTCTTCTAACCGCCTGTGTTTTCTTATTGGTTCAATTCTGTCTCAGTGTACTTAAAACAAATAAGAACTCATGTGTTTTAGACCAAGTTGAACACAGCAAATTCATTGAACTCATGCATGAGATCAAGTTTTCTTTCCTATTGAAATTTCTCTGAAATTAAAAGTGTTTTCACTTTCTTTTTAACTGTTGGAGTGGCTTATTTAGTCCTACAAATAAAATAAACAAGAAAACTGTGCTCATACCAATTCAACCAAACCAAAAGATTAGAATAATAGTCCACAACCTTAACCACTTTGTGTATTTAATCCAAGCTCTGTCATGGATTTGTTTGGTGTTATCCCCTTTGTTGAGGGGTCAACATCCATTCCCTGTCATCACCTAAACCATGCCACGTTAAGATTCTTTTCTACTTATAGTTATAGAAATCTGTTTCCAGAGCAAAATTGTACAAAAGGGTAATCTCAAAATTACTAACTACTTGATTTCATCATAATTTGTTAATCAGTACAATATTAAACCCATCACTCCAACCTAATTTGTATTTGACCATCCTTCCTAACTCTCAGACCTTGTATGGTAAGTTTAACTGCTAATCTTTCAAAATTCTAACTACCCTAGAGACATAGAGAGGGGTTATGACAGAGACTTCTGATATAAACTAAAAGGTGTACACATAGCCAGGCAAAAGAGGGTTATTTCCTCAAATTCTAATTCTATATCTTATAAAGTTTGAGACCAACAACATTATTGAACACATAAATATGTATATATGTGTGGAGATAAAGAAAGGACAGACAGAAAGAGAGAGATGAAGGAGACTTTTAGGTAATGGACCCATGATCTATATAATATATATCATAAAATAGGTAAGAGCAATATTTTTAAATTGTGCTCATCTAACACCTTTTGCAGATAATATGTCTCCTACCAATTATTCTTTTATGATGCCAAATTGCCAATGATTGGTCTTAAAAAAGTGCTTTGCCTCAAAATATAAACTCTCCTGGTTAGGTATTTCAAGCATATAAACCTTCCTTCCCACAAATCTCTCAAGATAATAGATCATTACATGAATCTTTAGTTGCCTTGAGCCGTAATTTTATGAGCTTTTCTGTCAAGAAAGGTGATTGGTCTGGATCAAATCATAAAATTTAATTATTGTTTTGTTGATTATGTTTCAACTATTATGTTGAGTCATGATTTGTCGGCTAAGCAAATTGCAACTGAAAGTTCCTTTTGGTAATATTTTGTTTATAGTGTTTTTGGGGTTACGGTCTCTCAGTCTAAATCTGCATCGATACCAACGTTGAACATGTCTACCATTGCTTTTCATTCTTTATAGGTGAATGATCATTGGCAGAACAAACTTATGTACGAGTTGACACGGGACTAATAATCCACCATATATGCCAAGAAAAATCTAGGGGTCAATGATGAGCAATGGACCCATAGGTCAAGAATAGAAATTTGGATTGAGAACTGTACTTTATCATTAATGGTACCTGCAAAATTCACTTGCTCAAACATGGAAAGATGCATAAAAGATAGTGTTAATGATTCAATTTTAGTTTATTAGTCCAATTAGTCATCTAGTTTACTCATGAACTCAATGGTGACAGTTGATTTTCTATATTAAAAAAGCAATGTCATCATCTTTTGGCTTTGGATTCTTAGAGCACATTCAATGGAAAATCATCTAAATTGTATGTGGCTCAGAAGGATTTAGATTGAATTATAGTTGGGTATTATTTGTATTATTTTCAATATGGTAATGTAAGTATGAAAGTCAGGTTAAATCATTTAAGCTTGTTTGTTATGTAAGTATGTCAATATTTCCATTAGTTATGAATTTCATTAACTCATTAATATAACAACAATTTTCAAATTACTATCCTAACTATATCAAAATTAAAAATAATTCATTCCAATTAAAAATATTCATAATCTTTTGACTTGGTTTATCTCTCTACTATTTCTTTTCTCACATAAGCTTATTAGTATGGTATGTGGCATCTTCATACATTATACACTTCATCATCGATAATTAATTTTTTTTTTTAAATTTTTGTTACATTATATTATATTTTACCTCTATATCTATCAATATTTTTCTTAAGGTAAGTAGGATATTATTGGTCAATCCAAAATGCTGAACCCAAGGCCCATTACTGTTCTTTTTAGTCTTAAAATGTTTATTTCATCTTGGCATCCAAATTCTTGTCCATTAATAAGCGTCTGGCTAATTATTCTATAAACAAAACAACTAATTCTCAAATCAGACTTTATACAACACAAATTTACGAGTGGCGATAAATTTATAAGATGAAATTGAAATATAAAAGGGAGATAAATGATAACTAGAATAAGAAATATTTCTTCTAGATAAATGGCAAATCAATATAAGGTATTATGCATGTAGTTACGTGAGCATGACATTTCTGTTTAACAAAATTAGAGGATTATTATCAACAACCAATATTTCTTCAGTGACTTTATTCACGGTGTTATGCTAGCGAGTAAAAAAGTGGGTGTGCATTTTGTTTTTTTTTTTTGTGACCAAATAATGTTATTCGTTTGTACCTATAGTGACGTTTAAAATGAGTTTAAAATATCATCAATTTGTTAATGTTTTAACTAAGCGTCAAAATTTTGACACATGCCCAATTCTTGTAGTTGTTCATTGAACTTTGAACATCATACCCAATAGTAACTGAGTAGAGTTTAACATGTTTATCTTTTCATCACAATGTTATCATCAGTTCAACTAAATTGACAAGATCAGTAACTAATAATCCTCTAGCCGACATAGTAGTTGGCTTGGCACAATAAAATGAAATCATCTTTTTACATAACCTATCATAATTGATCTTTTGTAGGAAATAGAAAACAATTATAGGTTACAAGACTTTAAAACTTAAATCAATTAATGAAACTGTTTTGTACTAATGCCCTTTGAAAGTGGTAAGGAGTTACAATTGTAGAGTGGTGGATATTATAATGTTACCTAATTAATTTGAAATTAAAATTTTCATTTTAAAAAACAATTAATGTAATTCATAGTGGTCATAATTACACGGACAAACTCCGTATTTTAACAGTTTATGTTGATTCGCTTTAAAATGAATGAGATTGGATTAATAAAAAAAATAATGCATAGATACTGAAAGTATAGATCTAAAGGAAATTCTCACCCACGACGTCGTTCAATTTTCTTAGAATAAAATAAATCATAAAAAAAATTAATGTCAAACATCAAATAAACTAAAAAAAAAGCTTTATAGTTTTACGTGAAACTTTTGTGAATATTTTCAAATACTAATTAATTACTTAATATACAATAATCCAAATACATCAAATATGAAATGGCTCATTAACCTGCATATTTCACGAGTTCATATGTATATTGGTAAGCTTAACAGTTCGCTTTACACTATTTCAAATATTGTGACAATCTGCAACTATAAAGACAGTTTCATCCAACCAATTATAAATGAAATTAAATGTCGTAATATCAGATTTGATATATCACGAAAAGATGAAATACAGAAATTATAAATGCTACTCAATTTTCTGAGAAAATTCAAAAAATTATTAAAGTCTGTTATTTGCGTTAGGCTTGCCAGACTAAGTTGCAGTTGATTACCCTAACTTGCACACCTAGTGTGACTCCAATTCATAAGCATCAAGTACTTCCATTTAATTGTAAGGGTTAAAAATTGACAACATACAAATAATGCACATAAGAGACTAATAAAACATAACAAGTGAAAAAAAAAAAAAGAATTACAAATGTTTTCATACACCGGTAAGTGAAATCGTGCAGGTTTCACTCAAATATACAAAACGAAATTTAATTGCACACTAGTTTCGTGAGTATAATGCAGAAACGAAGATAACATGATTTGTGAAGTTCAAAAAACATCTCAAGAAAATCTTTGCTTACGATTGCGAAACGAAACGTCGCAGTACTCTGTCACCTTTCTGCACTCGTCTGCATTCCCTTCCTACACTATCCAACGCCATAGCAAAATGAAAAACCGATTAATTAGCAAAGAAATTGCATCTCAATGAATCAGAGTTCAGACTCCAAAGGTTATACATCTAGAGTTAGAGTAAATTAGTTTAATTAAGGCATCGTTATATGCAAAAATAAGCATAAACATACAGTAGAAATATAAACAAACAGTAGGAATGCACAAAACATCATAACAAAAAAAAAATACACCGACAAATAAAAGAAACGGGTATAAAAGAAAATAAAAAGTGGGGAATAGTGAATTTGGAGAGCCCGCGTGGCCATCACAGCCCCAAAGCAATGCTAAGCAGTGCAGAGAGGGGGCTCCGACCGCGGGCAGTCTTCATTGCAGGGTTCCAACTGCGAAATGCATTCAATCTTTCGTGGAGGCGGATCGGGGGCAGAGCCGCCAAGAACGGAGGCTCCGCAGACACCGTCACCACTTCGAGCGAAAGAATCGGAAATGCGTCCGCCGTGCAGTGGCTTCCTCTGCTCAGATAAGATCAAGTAGTGTTGAGGGTTTGTTTAGGGTTTGTTATCTGTTTAAATAGTACCAACTTCTCTTTTTCATATTACCAAAATACCCTTATTGTATAATCAACCTCTCTGGTTCTAGATTGAAAAAAAAAATACAACTCATTATTATTCTATTTACTAGTGTAAACACAGGCGCTATCGCGCCTGTGTGTATGCATCTTTTAAACTTAAATGTTATTAAGTTAATATATAAGCTAAAATTATAATATTAGTAGATGATAATATTGTAATGTTATTAAGTTAATATATAAACTAAAATTATATTTATTAAAAATAAAGTGAAGTATATCAGAACA
>Ga0209589_1008448_pt1 | contig 16044 bp, 6 predicted proteins | sample CowpeawhiteBW_FD_187525 | JGI IMG/M metagenome (GOLD analysis project Ga0209589, IMG submission 187525) | Root nodule microbial communities of legume samples collected from California USA - Cow pea white BW (SPAdes) (version 2) | ecosystem: Host-associated > Plants > Roots > Nodule | place: USA... | reverse complement strand
AAAAAAAAAAAAAAGTTTTTTTTTTTTTTTTTTTTTACGAAGTGACAATTCAGAGAGCATAAATTGAAGAGTTAACAAAGTTGTGATGAAAATGAAAATGATCCCACACAATATAATACATTGCATAACATCTGAATGTGGTTTTGAGAGACAATAAGTGAAAATAATGATGCAAAAGTGAACCCGACAAAGGAAACAGTAATAATGAAAAAATAGTGATGTCTTTTAATCAACTTTTACAAGACAATATTCCGACATTTATGGATACCTAAAGCTCCTTCTTTTTGTTTCGTTTTTCTTTACACATTTTTTCATTTTATAATTCTTCGATTGTTTGTTTTAACAACAAGAAGCAACTTTTCTATTCGATGGTTTAGGAAAATTTGCAATCGATTTTTATTTTATGTGAAAATTTTCTAAGTAATGAGTTGAATCAGTCTCTTGACTCGGTTAATTGAAATAAAAAAGAAATAATGATTAAGTCACGAATTGAAGTAGACTATTATAAAATTAGAATTAACTTTAAAAGTTTTATATAGCCTTCTAGATAATGGAATGGATTAAATTATATTATAATTTGAATGATTATTAATGGTTTAAACTATGTTATTGATATTGCACATATTATTTCAAATGTGTATTTTTTAATTTTATACGCCGTAAATTCGATTTAGTTTAAATGAATTGATTTAGAAACAATTAAGTTTTTAAAATTTAAACTAAAATAACAATTCAATCGTTTTTAAAGAGTGAGTCATTGTTTTACATAACTTTATAATTTATTTTTTGATTAATTACTTTTTTGGTTTTGTTCTCGTCAAGTTGGTCATTTGATTCTTTTAATCTCAATTTGATATTAGTTTTTGAAAAATTAATACAATTTGATTATTTTTATTAAATTTTTTAAAAATATTAAAAAAAATTTCATTAAAATTTTGATACTAGTCTTATATTAATTATTCCAGCAAAATAAATCATCCTGAATAACCCCATGATCACTGTAGTATAAAATATAATGGCAGATTACAAGAATGCACCGATTATTTACATGCTGTTCAACCATTTTTATAGAATTCTATATTTAGACAATAATTATGCGATTATTTACATTTTATATGTCAAAACTCCTTAAACATATAGCGAGAATGAAATTAGAATTTAAGAGTTTGGGACTTTGATTTTTAATTGAGTAGACCAAATAATATTTTGACAAAAATAAATGAAGGATTTATTTAGGGCGGACAAAAAATCTAATTTTCTTGATCCGATCCACTTTTGCTCCAATCCAATCCATTTAAAATTAATTTTATTAAAAATTCAATCTATTTAAAATCCATTTTAATGGATATGGATTTCAATCTAATATACACTTTATATATTTTATGGATTGAATATCTATTCTCTAAATCAAGATTTTCAAATATGGATAATCCAAAAAATCCAATCAAAATTTTTGATTTAAATTTTTAGTTATGTTAGGCTAAAGGTTGAGATGGACAAGGCTAAATTCAGACTCAGATAGACTTTACTCAATGACTTGTACGGACCGAGCAGGGCCAACGATCTTGAAGTGTCGGGCGGGCCTGATGACTCGTTGGGCGGGCCCAAAGACACGAATAGGCTAGGGACGAACCAAACAAGTCGGTTGGGGTCGGCGATCCGAAAAAGTCGAGCAGGCCCAATGACCCGAATGGGTCAGGCGAGCCCGAAGACCTGAATAAACTGGGTTGGCCCGACGACACGGACGGGTCGTGCTCGACGACTTGTACGATTGGGCAAGCCTGACGACCCTGATGGGTTGAGCAGGCTCGACGACTCGAACAGGCTGAGTCGGCCCGACAGCTCAGACGGATCGTGCTAGATGACCCGTACGAACTGGGCAGACCCGACGACCTTAACAAGCTATGCGGGCCTGACGACCAGGTCGTGTGAGGTCAGGCCGACACAACAACTTAACCATGTAGGGCCGGCACGATGAGTCAGACAGACTAGGCCGACCTGATGACCTAGACGGGTCCTAGACATGGACGTGGTTTTTTTTGCCATGTGGGTTGGGCTAAATTAACAGCTCTAGCCAAATTGTACCGTGTCGGCCTTAAGGACACAAGTTTTAGAAAATTCAATTTAAATTTCTTTTTTAAAAAATAGATTCTGGATTTTGAACTTGATCTGACTATTTAGACTGGATTTAAATTTTGATCCAAATATTCGAATATGGATTTTAAAGTTATCCAAACTAGTTTTACTGAAAAAAATGGATTTGGATCGAAAATTTGATCTAATTATTTGGATCTAAAATGGATGTGAATTGGATCATTAAAAATCCAATCCATGACCCCTTTGAGATTTATCATATTATTTAGTACGGGGTTTTGCTATTCTCTTGTTTAATCTCTTCTATATATGAGGCATATGTTAAACCTTCCTCATCAACTATATATAAGACTAAATAATTACATGTAGGTGAGTTAAAATTCATTTTATTAAGCTGGTTTTTAAAGTTAATTTAGATTTAAAATTTTACTACTGTAAGATGATATCAAAGTCATTTAAAATCTGTCATAGTCAATATTTATTAGACCTATTAGATTGTCTTATATTTCAACACATTTTATTTTTTATTTTAATATCATTTTAACTCTTAATGTTCTCAATATGAGAAGATATGTTTCAAAATCTATATAGTTTAGAAATATGATCAAATTATTATTATTATTATTATTATTATTATTATTATTATATATAAAAAAGTACAATTTTATCTCATAAATCTAATTTTATAAAATTGAATTAGAGATAAACTTACTTTTATTACGATGATACAAAAGCTTCTAAACAACTTATCCAAGAAAATATTAAAATGATATAAAAGCTAAGGAACTAGTTATGATGGAAGAAAAGTTGATTGTGGTTGTCTTAGAGAGATTTAAAATGCGAAAGGAAAATAGAGAGCTAGCATTGATTGATGATTAGAGAGTGGAGAACAGAAGAACGTGACTAGTTTTGAAAGTGGTAAGCAATTCGTTAATTGAATGACTTTAAAATGCGTTGCTTTTGGAGTCTCTTAGGTCTTTTCGATGTAGCATTTGTGACTTTGCATTATTTTGTCTTCTGTTGTAATACTTGGACTTATTGTAAAAGATGCTACTTGTTTAGGATAATGAAGAAAAAGATGTTTCCACACTCACAATAAGTGGCAGAGAAAAATACAACAATATTAAATTCTATTTTTCTTTTCAATGAGTTTGAAAAAATTCACTCAATTCAATAAAACATTGACTATTTTTCTAACCCAAGTTCGTCCGATAGTCATCATTTAGGAACAATCACTGCATTCCCGAGATATGTTTTGGAATATTTTAGCTCCGTCACGGTTTTGTCCTTAAAAGACACCTCAAAGGATGGAAAGAGGTAAGAGTATTTAAACTTCGTTTGACCTCGACTTCTAAGCGATGTGGGACTTATTGGGTGTACCGAAACAAAAAGATATAGCATGAGTGAAACCATGATTATGTTTAGTTTGATGGAAAGAGCTAGCCACCATTTCTGCATAACACAAAAGCTTCATTCTCAAGATCAAACCTTTTTGTTGACCAGTCAAGTGTTACTTTTGTACTTGGAAATAAAAAATAAAAAGGAACTTTTGTACTTAATAAAAGGATTTGCTTGAAGCAAAAAGATTGAGTTGGGAAAAACTTTGAAGATAGGCTTCAGTAGTGTTCATTAAAGAATTTGCACATGAAGAAAGTGATTGAGAAACATGCAATGAAAGGTGAGAGATACACCTAAGCTTGGTTATGTCAATCTACTACATCATCCTGTTGGTGAGCAAAACTAACTTTAAGAATACTCTTTCAAATTTAAAACTTAAATTCTAATTTTGGTTTTTATTATTATTATTATCATCTTTTGTGGTCTTAATTCTAGATTTTATAGACTTCAGTATTTTGGTTAAACTTTTAATTTCACTTTTTTTTTCATTTGTATGTGTGTAGGCATTTTGTTTTTATTATGCATTTTTTAACTATAAAATATTAGTGATTTATGTTGGCTTTTTGTTGAATTTCTTTTAGAATTAATTGCTAAAAAAAGACCGAATAGACTCATTTTCACTTTATTCATCCATAGATTTTGTTATCTAAGTTCAAAATTCAGTTTATTGAATTTTCAGTTATGTATGTGATGGAAGACAACAATCACGAGGACTATGATCACGAAAATTGGACCAAGTAGTATAGGTTTTTGGCACTTCTTCTTGCACCTCCTTTTTTTATTCCTGCAGTCCCGTAAAACTGTGGAATTGGGGGCTGAAGGGGTAGGAAGGAAGGAGTGTGAAAGTGGAAGAAGCACCGTTGTGGACGAAGTTGTTTGGGATTATTTTGAAAGGGGAGAATTATGCATTCCAAATTCACGATTCTAAAAAGAATTTTGTTTTAAATATTTCATAATAGACATTTTAAAAGGTGTTTCCAAATTTAGAAATATTTTTGAAATACTCAATTTAAAAAATATTTTTATATTATGGATTGAGTATTTTGAATGGTATTTTTAGATTCAAAAATATATTTTAAAATACCCGATCCATAATATATATAATTTTTATACATTTTAAAGTGATGGGTTTCTAGATTCGGAAATATCTTCTGAAAGAGTCAATCCATATTTGTATACTCTAAAGTGAATGTTTCAAAAATTATTTTCATATCCAAAAATATCTTATGTAATATTCAATCCAGAATATATTTCCTTACACATTTTAGATTGAGTGTTCCGAAAATTATTTTCAAATCCAAAAATATATTTCGAAACACCTAGTCCGAAAATTCTTAAAAAAAAGGAGGCACATGGATTTTTATTATAATTCTAATGTCATAATTTGTAGATTACATATTTTATGACACGAAAGAAAAAAGTAAAGGAAGAAAAGTACTTACTTGCTTGTAACCATGTATTTGAGTCGAGTAATATTTTGAGTTTATATGCAAGGACTTGATCTGTTTAGGGTTAGATTAAGATTGGAGATTTACACCTCTAAATTTTTCCAAAGTCCCCTATGACCCCTCACTTTTTAACGAGGTAAAAAATAATTTTTCTCACTCTTTATATTTACCACCCACAAGCACTCACCTCCTCACACTTTCCTCACGATTTAGGGAACAAAACATGTTTAGAGAAGTACGAATTTCAAAAATTGGTAAACTGGATTTCAAAATTTGGTTAAGGAAATTACTAAAATTTGAGATTCGATTAAGGAAATTATCGAATTTCGAAATCCAATTACCGAATTTCGAAATTAGGTTAAGAAAGATACCGAAATTTTGGTTTCACACAGACGAGTTGCAGCCCACAATCCAAACCAAGGACGAGTTTTTGGAGTTAGCTCACCCTTGCGGGATTGCGATCCTTTGTTATGTCCATTGTAGCACATGTGTTGCCTAGGGCATAAAGGGATAATGACTTGACGTCATCCTCACCTTCCAACGATTTATCACTAAAAGTTTGCTTAGGGTTCCAAACTTAATCTTGGCAACTAAACACGAGGGTTGCGCTCGTTGCGGGACTTAACCCAACACCTTACGACATAAGCTGACACAGTCATGCACATCCTGTGTCCGCGTTCCCGAAGGCACCCCTCTCTTTCAAGAGGATTTGTGGCATATCAAGTTTTGATAATGTTCTTCGCTTTGCATTGAATAAAACCACATACTCTACCACTTATGCGGGCCCCCACCAATTCTTCTAAGTTTCATTCTTGTGAACATACTCCCAAGCGAGATACTTAATGTTTTAGCTACAACATTACACGAGTCTATGCACAACACCTAGTATCCCTCATTTACGGCTAGGACTACTGGGGTATCTAATCTCATTTAATCCCTTAGATTTCATCTCTTAGTGTTAATGCCAATCCAACATAGTGCTTTCGTCGTTGGTGTTTTGTCCGATCTCTACGCATTTCTCCGCTCCACCAGAAATTCCATTTGCCCCTACCGTACTCCAACTTGGTAGTTTCCACAGCGTGTCTATGGTTGAGCCTTGGGATTTGACAACCAACTTAAAAAGCCACCAACTAACACTTTATGTCCAATCATTCCGGATAACGCTTGCATCTTCTGTCTTACCGCGATTGTTGGCACAAAGTTAGTCAATGCTTATTCCCTGAATATCATCATTGCTTCTTCTATAGGAAAAGAAGTTCATGACCCATATGCCTTCTACCTTCACGTGGCATTACTCCGTTAGGCTTTCGCCCATTGCGGAAAATTCCCTACTATTGCCTCCTATACAAGTCTGGGTCGTGTCTCAATCCCAGTGTGGTTGATCATTCTCTCATACCAATTACTAATCATCGCCTTGGTAAGCTATTACCTCATCAACTAGTTAAACCATTTTATAAATTTTTATTTATCATTAAATATAATTAGAAAAAGATACTGCGTGGATACAAATATCCATACAATATCAATGTTAAGAATTTTACCACAAAACATTTCAAAATTGTGATAAAAATAAATTAATTTCTATTTTTTTATATAAACACAATGTAAATGTGTAATTTGGTGAGTAATTTCAAAATTTAACCACTTACTACAATTTGAGTGCAACTTATTTAAACTATTCTTTTTAAACTCGGTTATATTGTTTTCAAAGAAAATCAATGTCAATTTTTATGATGGTCATAGGAGAGTGATAACTTAAAATAGGTAGAATTTACACAAGATGTAGATGTGCGTATGAACAATATGTGAGTCAAGCTAAATGTGTCAAAACTTTCACATTAACTGATTATAATGTTAATATAATCTATTAGGCTATGTTTGGAGTGTGATGTTTAATTTTGTTGTCATGCTAATTGATTAGAATATTAATCTAGTCAATTAGATTGTGTCTGGAATATGAACTTTAACATTGTAAATAATCTAATTGATTAGATAGATATCCTAATCAATTAATTACACCATAAAACTGTCGTACTCTAAAATCATATCATTACATCAGTTTTGAGTTACGTTTATGAGACAAAGTTCAAAGAAAGATTTCTAGAGAGTTCTTGGAGAAATTCTGCATTGTTCTTCATACTTTCAAGTTGTTCATCAAGACTCCAAGAAGATTGAATGGATGTGATGTCAAATTTTGCATAAGCCTAAGGTGTATTCATTTCATTACTTTCTTTCATTGTATTTCTGTTTTCTGGTTACTAAATTTCTGGTATCTTGTTACTGAAACTTTGTGATTTTATCACTATGTCTGTGATAGGTTTTGGTAATTGCATGTAGCATTACCTGGTTGCATTTCTTTAAAGGTTTTTCAAGAGTGTGTATCTAAGAGTGTATGTTTTACATAGGTGAATCTTGTATTCCTAACTCTTGATGTTTTAGTAGAATTTCTGGTGTGGATAACAAGAGACTAGATGTAGATTTAGTGAAATCGAACCAATATAAAAATTTGTGATTCTTGTGCTTTTCTTTCATCATCTTTTTACATCCTGCTAAGTATAAAGGCTAAAATAATGCATTCTTAAACACATAGCGCAAATTGATTAAGGATTTCTTACAAACTGTTTTAAAGTTTAAATAACTGCAAAAAAAGTTACGAAACCAATTCATCTCCTCTTGGTTGTAAAATATTGGCTCATCAATTATAACAACTTACTTATAAATAATTAAGTTTGTAAAATAAAATATTAACAAAAGAATAATTTCAAATAATAGTAATAATAAATAATTATGTGTAAGAATCTGGATGATGGAAAGTGTAACATCCCGTCAGGATATTACAGATTTAAATAATAAAAATAGAGAAAATAATAAATACGCTCCATTTAATAAAACATCATTTCCCAAAAGCGCGGAAAATTTGAAATCTTTTATTATAATCAAAATAATCCAAACCATAATTATAAACCATATTATAATATCCAAAGTTTGCGTAGTAAAGGATTACAATTTATTTCCAAAAACATAAAATATATAAAACTCCCGAGCTATCCCCCGCTCCGAAGCTAAGCCTCACCAGAACCACCTGCATCAACATCATCTGCTCACGTGTACCACGTACACGACCATCGCCAAACACACGCAGATAGGGTGAGCTTAACAGAATAAACATATAACTATATTTATATACATATATAATACACTTATATATATATATATATATCATGCAATCACACCAAATGAAACCCTTCCTTCGATTCCATATCACCTGGTCACAACCAGGTTATTCGTGTTATACATCTTCTAGTGAGTACCTCAAGATGACTTGCTGCCAAACCTATTGGCCACAACCGATATAGCACGTGCGGGATGTAAGTCCTGCTAAATTTAAATAATTAAATAATTAATTATTTAATTAATGCGAGTAAGAGAAGCCTTTATGACATTGAATGCTAATCTTCATGACGTGGAAAAGTACTAGCTCAAATGGTTAAAAGTACTTGGTTTGTGTGAGAGGACTTGGGTTTAAGTCCTATGTATGCCATTTGTATAAGATTTAAATTTTATTTTTTTATTTATTTACTAATATGTATGTGCATGTAAGTAAGAAGATAGCAATTGGGTTATACTAGTTGGCATGAAAAATGGATTGGCATGATGGTTTGGTATTAACTTGGCATTGCATGGTTATGAGTTCTAGCCTTGGGAAAAACTTAAATTTAACTTTATATTTAGTAGTTGATCCTTGTATGATGTGCGCTACTAGTATAGCGCCTGGCGGCGTGTGAGAGCCGTCAGGCGGACGGAACACAAACCTGTGACATGTAACTTGTTACATGGGAGCATATATGATTTTATATGTAATAATTTTATAGGCGACAAACCTGTGACATGTAACTTGTTACATGGGAGCAGATATGATTTTATATGTAACAATTTTATAAACGATTTTAATTGTAACACTTACTGATGCGACTTATTTTATCTGTATTGGCGCGTTGGACTTTAATATTTAAATTTTCCCGCATTTTTTTGGGAAATTGATGATAGATAAATGAGGTGGTTATTTTATTTATTTTCTTATTTATTTTAATAAGTAATTTCCGGCTAGGACGTTACACGAGAAACCATTGCTATGGATCATACACCGTAACGCCAGGTGGAGTTCCCAATTGCGAAATAGTTCGCAACGTCCCAAGACTACCAAACTCGTCATCTAACTTCTAAGGAGGGCAATCTATATGGACCCATCCATCCTGGCCATAACCAGTACACTCACACCGGCAACACTCGCCAACCCGAGGTCAACTCAAGGGTTCCTCCTGTTCATCCGCCATCTTGAGCTCAACTCGAGGGATGCCATTCCGAGCTCAACTCGAGGAATGCCACGTGCTTAACCCCTATACCGAGCTCAACTCAAGGGATACGTTCCGAGCTCAACTCAAGGAACACCAGCAATCCACCTTTGAAGCATCAGCAAAAGCCTTGTAGATCACGTAACATCCAAGCAAGCAAAGCCGCGTGCTTCTCGATACCGCCTGGCGCTACACACTAGGCGCCAGGTGCCCAAGGTTTCTAGACTGCCTGGTGAGGGACACGTACCGCCAAGCGCGTAGCATCTCAGAACTTCACTGCCTTTGTAACTATCGCTTGGCGGGACTTCCTTTACCGCTAGGCGCCACACACCTTAGGACTCACTGGACCGCAAACCCCGCCTGACGCACCCCTCCTTACCGCCAAGCGCCATCGTGATTCAAAACCCACTATTTTTATGCTTTCGCCTGGCGGGTCAATCCCCACCGCTAGGCACCACACCAATACTTGCACAGTACTGGTTTTAGTTTAGGTTCAAGCTCACTAACTCACACAACCTTTCACATTACTTATTCATTCTGCAATCATATCTTAGTCACATACTGTATGAGTCAATTCCAGTTAGCATACTTCTTGTCATACACCTTCATTATCTAAATACTTACCATTTTTACTCATTTTCATTAACAATCCAATTCTTATTTAAAGACCTACTTTCATTAGCATATCAACACTTATGTTTCCATCTTTCCAACCTGTTCCTAACAGTCATGGGAATAGTCCATTCATACCTACATCACAACCATATATCATGTTTTATCATTTAAAATGCTATTTGTTCCCTATGCTCAAATTGTCAAATTCTCTAAGTCAACCCTCCACACTACTAGCTAGGCTTATGAGGAACACTTAATATCCCGTAGCCACAGTACACTTAAAATCACATGGCTCCAGTCCCCTCTTTAGTTCCCATATTCTTTCATTATATAATTTTCCTTTCCGACTCTCGAAATAGTCCAAAGGGATTTTTCCTCTCATTAATTAATACCATTTCACACCCAAAATCACCACAACACCAAACCCAACCCAGCACACTCAAAATCCCCAGAAATGCTCCTGGTGTCGCGATGTCGCCTAGTAGTACGCTATAACCCGTAGGCGGTGCGTTAGTCCTAGAAAATTCTAGGTTCTGTTTCACCACCTAACAACTTCTTTCATTCCCCTTTCACGTTCCCTGTCCAATCTCCTTCGATTCACTCGCGAACGCAACAACAGTGGTACTATAATCAACCCTAACTACTTCCATCATGGATTCCGGTTCAGTTTCACGATAATTACTTCCTAATCATAAAAAACTCAATTCTGTTAACCTTAATCGTCATACCTAACCAATTTCACTCAATCTTTCGCTTTGCAGTGTAATTCCACAAATTCTCATCTCTTTTTAATCAATTTATGGTTTCAACACATTTCCCACCAAGCAAAGATAATCCGGAACCCCAAAATCACCATAATCGACCCAAAAATTGATTTGCTATGCCTGGCGGGTGTTCGTCACCGCCAAGTAATTCAACTGAAAACCCAGAAATCCTCAGGAACATGTGTCGCCTGACAGCACATCCCCAGCTGCCAGGTGGTTCCTCTCTCAAGAACCTAGAAACCCATCTCCAAGCATGAGTCGCACACTTAAGATACTATTTTCCATCCCCCTACTAGGGTTTCATCTACCCTTTCATATCCATGCCAAAACTAAGTTTAGCAAAAATAAAGTTTAATTCGAGTTCTCAAAGGCTTGAACCCACAACCACACCAAAGCCAAATCAAGGCTCAACTATTCAACCACTTCACATTTTATGATAACTAATATAATCAAAAGATTATATTATTCTCAATCATGATCAATGTAATTTAAAAATAATAGCAAATAAATAATACACAATTGACATACATAGGACTTGAACCCAAATCCTTTCACATAATAAAGTACTCTCAACCACTTAAGCTAGTACTTTTCCACATCATCCAATTTAGAATTTAATGTCATAAAGGCTTCCACTACCCTCATTTATTAATTAATTCCATTGGTCTTATAGAAAGACCCATGTTCTATTTGTAGATACTACCAACAACATAATTGGTTTGAAAACAAAGTTGTGTGAAGAGTGGGGGAAGTGAACAAAATTAAGTTTTGATAGGACAAATGGGTAGGGGGAATAACACTCTCTTGTAGGTTTTATAGGTTGTATGCAATTCCAAATTTTAAAGATAACATGTGAGTATGAAATTTAACTTGGAGAAGAGCTAGACTAGTCTAAGAAACAACCTAAGAACAAGAATTATTGGAACTCATAAATTGCCAAACTCCTAAAAGTAATTATGAGGATTCTTAGGTATGGGACAACGCATAAGATGGATCATACACACACTGACAGAAGTTGACTAATAATTTTGGGAGAGTCAAAATAATATATTCAAAATTTATATATTTAATCATTATTAGTTACAACAAAAATGAATATGTATTTTAATATAATTATAACTATAAATTATTTGAATTCCTTATTAAGTAAATTAAAACTAAAATTTTTAGCTATTTCATTTTTAATATAAATAATCATATTGTGTGCATGAAATTTATCTCTCATTTCATTTTAAAATCATGTTTTTGATAAATCATAACGGAAAAAATAAAAAATTCATTTTAAGTACACCCACAATAAAATAGTGAAGTTGAATTGTGAAGTTAAAATTTTAAATTAGTTTTCTCTTGATATTAGTAAATTAGTAAAAAATTTATTAAATAATGACGACAGAAAATAAGTAAAAAAATCATGATAAATATTTTTATATTTTCAAATTTAATAGTTGTTTGAATTTTATCTATAAGAAAAATAATTTTTTGAGTATTCATATTTAAATATAATAAAACATAAACAAGAGCGATCAAGAGTTTGAGAGACCTAAAACAAACTTAAAAATGGAGACCTTTTATTTAAAATTTATTTTTGAGCTTTTTTTGATACAAAATTATTTATTAAATTATCATAATTAATTTTATTTAACATTTATTCTTCAATAGACAATAGGGTAATCCATTTAATCTTTCTTGAGATATTGCTGACACTGAAATTGTTAATATTATTCTATAAGTTACATATGCTTTTGGGAAAGAATCTATTTTTTTATATAATTAAGAATATCAATTGGTTTATCATTTTTCAAATCTATAATTTCTCTTAAGATATTTAATTATGAAAATAAATCAAATCCATTATTATCCAACAAATTATCATGTTTTAAAGATTATTTAAAGTTTAAGCAGTTTTCTTGCAAAAATGTACCATCTAGTAACTTTAATTTTTAACACTACATAAAAAACAAAAAATATCTTCATATATTTTAAATTGTTCAAATATACTCTAAAGTGTGGTAATTTCTTTATCTAACTATACAAAAAATAAATCAATTCTAAACGATTCTTGAAAAGATTTTACAATTCTATTCTCAATGTTTTCATCAAATTGTTTTTTTTTGCATCTAATATGTTTTTTCAATAAACTTAGGTTCTTTTCAACCTGATAGTAAGTTTTTTTTCCCTAAACTTAAATTATCTATCTACAGAAAAATCAACTTTGAATTACACTCCAATTAATCTATTATCTACCAAAAGACTAACCCTAATCTAATTAATAATTTTGTAGAAAAATTTCAATTCCTCGTCAAAATATATGTAAAAAAACTCTTGAAACTCGTAAATCGAAAAATACCAAAAAACTAAACTAGACAAAAGAAACATATTTCTAATTTTAGTACAAATCCAAAACAGAATAAAAACTATAACAACACAAATAGAAAGGAAAAACACACTAACAAAAAATGAGGGTGAAAAATTGGTACACACGGACAATATGAGATTTAAGGAATGTAATATGCCAAGACCCTAGAAGAGAAGTAAGTAAAGAAAGATAAGAGAAGTGACAAGGAGATAAAAAGATAAAAGAAGAAAATAATATTATAAGCGAATAAAAATAGTTAATCATTATCTTCTTTGTAAACAAAATTATAATTTACTAAATAAATGTTTTAATTCATTATTATTATTTTTAATACCAATAAAAATTAACATACACTAATAATAATTTAATTAAATTTTATTCTCAAACATAAACTTATAATTAATGTAATAGAATTATATTAGTAATAAAATATTATTTTTCCTTTTTTATCTCAAACATAAATTTATAATTAATTTAATAGAGGTATATTAATATAAAAATATTTTGTTGAGGCTTTTTTCTTAAAAACAATTTTATAATTAATTATTAATAGGAAAATATTAGTAGTAATTTTTTTTTGAGAACTTTTATTTTAGGCCTAAAACGAATGACTTTAGTGATTTTATCCTTGACACGGCCTATATATTAATGAATAATATATATTAAAACAATAAAAGTATATTATATACATATATATATATATATATTATATTTAAACAATAAAAAATGTTATTATATATTACATGTTTTAAAACAATAAAATATTATTATATATTAACATATATTAATGCAAAAAAAGTTTAGGGGACAAGGCCCCTCATACACTAACTAAGATTGCCATTGCATACATAGTAAGGTCCGGATACAATACTCTATGAAGTAATATAAACGAGGAGGTAATATAAACGAGGAGATAATAGAGTTTTTAAAACCTTGTAGAGTTTAAACTTGATTCTGAAGGCACAAATAATAAGGTGACAACAAAGACAAAGCTTGCAAACAAAGGAAGACATTTAGAGAATATCTCATGCGAGTTGTGTGAAAAAATTGAGGAGAGCATAAATCATCTTTTCTTTATTTGTAAAATGACCAAAACTGTGTGGGATATGTGGGATAGGTGTATAGGTGTGAGTAGATTGCATAACAATAAACCTTCTTGTTAATTTCCAGCATTTTCATCTTATACAAAGGAAAACGATTGTTTGACAAAGTAAATGTTACAAAGTTTTTGACAAACTGACGTGGCATATATTAAATGATTTTTTTGAGTTAAAAAATGAGAAACTGCACGTGTGAGAGAGAAATTGAAGAAAAGGGACGTGGTTCAAAAAATGGGATTGTCTCTCACAGAACTGCTCCCGCGTTGGAGTTCATTTTTGGCCCGCTCTTAAAGCTTTTCTTGTCCACGGTGAGAGAACCATTCTTCTGCAAATTTCCATTGATTAAACTTTCCGTTGCATTTATCGTTGCACATCAAATTCCACCTACAAGAAAGCAGTTCGTCCCGACGGTGGTAGACGAAATCACAGCGGAACGTTCCCGACGGTGGTTGACGGAAAGCATTGAAGTTGCAGGTTAGGATTTTCGATTATAAATCAATTTGGGGTTTAGGGTTTTGATTGGAAATCATGGCTTCTTGGAGTTGAATGTATTTTTGGGGTTTAGGGTTTTCATTGGAAACTGACGTGCTCCTTGTGATATCTGTGACAACTTCGTGCCTTCAACTAAAACCTCCATTACATGAAGTACCTTCAACTGATCTTGGGCAAACATCAAATGCAACATCATCGAATGATGACAATTGATAACTTATGTTTGTTTTCATGTCTGAATGTTTTGACGTAGTACCATGTTTGTTTAATGTATAAATGTTTAGGATTTCAACTTTTAATTAAGTGGCAAACACTAAGTACTTATATGGCAAACTCAGTTAGTCATATTGAACAACATGTTTTCGTTATTTCAGTGCATTATTGGGTCTATGCATGTTGTGGGCTGCAAATAAATCACTAGATTTTGTTTTGTCTTATGACGTTGTGGCATGCTCATAATGTTCAGAAATAAGTTCCTCAAAAAAATGGAAGGATGTTTGAATGCCTAACAATGAAAACAAGGATGCAAGTTTAAATGTCAATCACAAATTTCATATATGGCAAACGCGATGAAATATTTTGCACAACAGGTTTTGACGGACAGGTGGGAACTTCATTTGCATTTTCTTTTCACTAAAATTTTTTATTAAAAAATCAGTACAACTTTCTTGGCGTAGGAAAGATTTGGGAAGCACGTAAATTTAAAAAATTATTTGGTTTCATAAAGGATGCATGTTTAAATGGCAATCCGAAACTACTTGAATGGCAAATGTTGTACAATGTTTTGCACAACAGGTTCTCACGGACAGGTTGCAACTTCATTGGCATTTTCTTTTCACCAATCTTTATTATTAAAAAATCAGTAGAACTTATTTTGTGTAGGAAAGATATGGGAAGCACATGAAGTTCAAAAATAATTTGGTTTGACTAAGGCTGCAACTTTAAATGGCAATGACTAACTACCTATATGGCGAACACTTTAAAGATTTTTGCACAACAAGTTTTCACGGACATGTGGCAACTTCATTTGCATTTTCTTTTCACTAAACTCTATTAATAAAAAATCAGTAAAACTTTTTTGGTGTGACCTATATAAATGGAAAGCACATAAAGTTCCAAAATAATTTGGTTTCATAAAGGATGCAAATTTAAATGGCAATCAGGAACTACTTAAATGGCAAACGCCCTTAAATGTTTTGCACAACAGGTTTTCACCGACAGGTGGGAACTTTATTTGCATTTTCTTTTCACCAATCTATATTATTAAAAAATAATTACAACTAATTTTGTGTAAGCAAAGTATGGGAAGCACATAAAGTTCAAAAATAATTTGGTTTGACTAAGGCTGCAACTTTAAATGGCAATGACTAACTACCTATATGGCGAACACTTTAAAGATTTTTGCACAACAAGTTTTTACGGACA